>Ga0315276_10000764_pt1 | contig 28101 bp, 25 predicted proteins | sample YL17G05_0_MG_FD_204542 | JGI IMG/M metagenome (GOLD analysis project Ga0315276, IMG submission 204542) | Sediment microbial communities from Yellowstone Lake, YNP, Wyoming, USA - YL17G05_0 | ecosystem: Environmental > Aquatic > Freshwater > Lake > Sediment | place: USA: Wyoming | collected... | reverse complement strand
GGGTTTAGATATGGCATGAATGGCAAGGATTTCTTGCCGGTCGGATATCTGATGAGGAATATAAAATCCTGCGCAAGCACGAACGAACTGGGTGATCACTGGGAAATATAGGGTTTATTGCACGATTGGAAGAAAAACTGGGCAAGGCATTGAACCTCGAAAAGATGGAGACCAAAGAGGAAAAACTAGTATGGTGTCCCCGGATATTGCAATTGTTCCCCTCGGCATTCCGGGGCTTTCCGACCACCTCTTCTTCCCGGAAACTCACGGCCCCTCGGTAATTTCCCTTCCCCGAAAGGAGATGGGCTTACCCTCCCAGCGGTAGGGCATCTCAACCTTTCCCCCAGGCTCCTGGATCGTCTTTGCGGCTTCCAGGGTTTCTTCCAGCACTCGTCTCTGCTTCGTCCGATTCCCCGGTTCCCCGAACATGGCCCCCCGCGGGAAGCGGATATAGACCCAACGCGGTGGGCGCACCGGCTCGACCCGGGCTGGCACGTTGCCCATCATGATGGTCGGGATTCCCCAGGCTTCGATCTCACGCGCGACCAGACCCCCGGTCTGGTGGCAGACGGGTCAGACCGGGACGATCAAGGCTAATGTGACCTCGTCTTCGACCATGGCGGCCGCAATGTTGGGCGCCATTTCGAGCGCAACCTTATCGGCCCGCGTTTGGTATCCTACAAAACTGAAAAACCGAAGGGCCAGGCTTCCGACCTTCTTTTCCTTCACCAGATCCCGAAGGGGATCGAAGGGAAGGGCGACGTTTACATCCGCCCGGATGGGTTCCTGGGGGATATGCGTATGGGCCGTATCGAGGGACTTCGGGTCGATATTCGAGGGCAACTGGATCACCCGCGGGTCGCCCTCGGCTGTGTCCGCGAAGGGAGCATCAATCCCTTTCCGGTACAAGCCAGCCGTGCTGACCACGGCGAGGCACACCTCGGAAAGGGGGATCCGGAGCGGGCTCCAAGGGGTCTGGCTGAAGGATACGAAAGGATAGGTCTTGAAAGCCGCCGGACCCTGGTGAGCTTCGAGCAAGGGCTTGGCTCCCTGAAACCATTCCCGCCATTTTTCCCGGAATCCCTGAACCCAGCTGACGTCTGCCTTTGGAGAAACGGCAACCATAAAGGCCTCCTTTATCCCGATTTCAATCCGGCGAACCAGTTTATAGATAGCACATTGTAACAAAGGATGGCAACCCCTCGGATTCACCCTGTACCCCCATGCAACTGCGGCGGATGAAGGGGATATAGAGTTTGTGTTTCCCAATAAGATTCCCCTTGCGGAAGGTCTGACTTATGGAAAGAACTTGTGGAAAAGGAAAATGATTGAGTCCTCTCGGAAACGCGGTTAAAATATTGGCCATGGAAAAAACCGCAGAGATCGTCATCGTCGGCGGGGGAATCATCGGTGCTTCCATTGCTTTTCACCTGGCCTTGAAAGGCGCGAAAGGCGTTGTGCTTTTGGAAAAAGGGATGCTCGGAGAAGGGTCAACCGCCAAATGCGTAGGGGGGATCCGCACGCAATTCTCCACAGAGATTAACATTCGGTTTTCTTTGGAGAGCCTAAAGACCTGGGACCACTTCGCAGATCTCACCGGCGTTGACCTGGGGTTTAAAAAAGTGGGCTACTTATTCCTCGCAACCACAACCGACGAATGGATCGTCTTCCAGGCCAATGTCCACCTCCAGAGAAGCTTTGACACCCCTGTCGAGCTCCTCTCTCCCGAAGAGCTCCAGCATCGCTGGCCTTACCTCAAGGTCGATGACCTTCAAGGAGGAGCTTTTTGTCCATGGGATGGCTACGCCGGGCCCTACGAAGCCCTGAGCGGTTTTGTCAAAGTTGCCAGAAAAAGAGGAGTGAAAATTTATGAAGGAACAGAGGTGCAACAGATTCTTCAAGGTCGAGGAAAGATTACTGGCGTGCGAACGTCCGCCGGGGATATATCCGCGCCCATCGTAATCAATGCCGCCGGACCCTATGCTGCGCAGGTGGGCGAGATGGCCGGGGTGGAGGTGCCCGTCAAACCATTCCGCCGTCAGATCTTTTTTACGGCTCCGTTCCCCTGGATTGCTGACCCCATCCCCTTGGTGATTGATTTTCATCGCGGCTGGTACTTCCGTCGGGAAGGGCAGGGGTTGCTTCTTTCCGGGCCCAAGGATGACTTTCCGTCATTCCATATCGATGTCGATTACGACGCCATGGTGGAAGTGGCCGAAAATTCTATCTACCGGGTTCCGCTCATGGAAAAAGCGGAGATCACCCGCGGCTGGGCTGGTTCCTACGAAATATCGCCGGATAACCATGCCATCCTGGGAGAGGTCCCAGGGGTGAGCGGGTTCTTCCTGGCCAACGGATTCAGCGGCCACGGATTCCAGCACAGCCCTGCTGTGGGCCAGGTAATGGCCGACCTGGTTCTCGGCGAACAACCTTTCATGGACGTCTCCGGTCTCTCCGTAGAACGCTTCCGTCAAGGCCGCCTCATTTTTGAACCCCTAACCGCCTTTAAAGAATAGACCAGAACACCCCTTGCTTGGGTATCGCCTGAAGACGCCCGGACGGTTTTCCTGCCTTGCCTTCTGAAGAACGAACCTTCAAAATACAGTATTTCTCCCTGGGAAATGGGGTATTTACCCCATTTCTCCCCCAGCCTTTCCGGAGTAGCTTGATAACGTATTGGATTATGCGCGTTTCATATGCCCGGAAAAAACTTCGCATTTCCGGCATACTTTCATTTTTTGAGGCCAGCTTTCTTGAGCCTTTCCTTGGCATATCGTACCGTTAATGAACCAGCAGAGATGGCCTGCATTGAATTCCCACGCGGGGCAGGCATCCCGAGTTTGGGAAGTACAGCCCCGAATATCCCAGCAGCGACGGCCCTTCTCGCTGACCCCTCTCTTGAGGGCCTGCAAGAAAAGGATCTGCCGCTCCACGTGCGTCGGTACCTTCCGCCAACCTTGCTCAAAGCTTTGAATGGCCTTAAGAGATGTGCCCAAAAGCTGCGCCATTTGTTTTTGGGTCTTATCAAGTCTTTTACGGAGAGCTTGAAACTCTTTACTGTCCATTTCTATCCCTCCTTCTAGGGAAGAGGCAAAATAATTTGCTCGTCAGAAAACTTTTTACTTGACAGGTTATACCACGTTGTGTTACTTATGCAAAGGTTTTTTTCGTTCTGTCAGAGATCCCAAAAGAAATTTTTGCTCAATGAGTCGATTTCAAGGAGAGGTCTATTCTCCCCCAGCAGTAGAGGACTGGTTTGCCACAAGCAGAAACGGGAGGGCTTGATGAAAAAATATTTTGTCTCTATTTCCTTTTTCCCCATTTTAATCTTTTTATGGGCGATTTTTCTCCCGGCCGAAGTTCGGGGAAGCGATGGTGTGGTGGGTGTGGAGATTTGCAAGGGCTGCCACGAGGACCACTATAACAGTTACATGAGATCGACCCATGCCAAAAAAGCAATCCCTAACAGTCCCGCCAACCTGGAGGGGTGTGAGACCTGCCATGGACCGGGCGCGGCCCACGTGGAGAAGAGCGGCGAAAGAGGCGTCGGTATCTTTATCTTCAGTAAAAAAATTGCCGATGCCAGATCGAAATCGGCCAAATGTCTCTCCTGCCATGGAGAATCAAGGGACTTATCTTTCTGGGACGTGGCCAAGCACCCATCGGTAGACGTTTCGTGTGATAACTGCCACACGGTTCATTCGATGACTCCCAAGAATTTAAAAGCCACCCAGCCGGACCTCTGCAATATCTGCCACCGCTCGATCCGGGCGCAGCAAAACAAGCAATCTCATCATCCGATCCGGGACGGAAAGCTCAAATGCACCGACTGCCACGATCATCACGGCGGGTTCGGCCAACACATGATCAAAGCGGAATCGGTGAACGAACTCTGCTACAAATGCCATGCCGATAAGCGGGGCCCCTTCATGTGGCAGCATCCCCCCGTGGAAGAGAATTGCTTGAGCTGCCACACGGCTCACGGCAGCAACGTTTCAAAGCTTCTGGTAAGTCGAGTCCCGCTGCTTTGCCAGGCTTGTCACGCTGATACCGGACATCCAGGTACGGGTAACACCTCCTTTGAGACTTTCCAAGGGCGTACCCCCTCCAACAAGATGTTTGCCCGAGCTTGCTTGAATTGCCATTCAACCATCCACGGAAGTAACGGTCCATCTGTTCAGGGAAGAAGGTTCGTCCGCTAAGGGGGAAAGTCAATGAGGTCGAAAATAATTATTGGCACCATGATTTTCAGCTGGATCGCCTTTTTAAATGCCTTTGCCCAGGAAAGAAGACTGGAGGGAGAGGTTTCGGTTACCGGGGTAGCGCCGAAAATCGAAGGCGGAAAGGCCAAATTCAATGAGTACCGGGATATACGGGACGGCGCCTATGTCGAGATTGAGACCCGGTATCATGCAGATCAATATTACCTGGATTTCAGGGCCCAAGACATAGGGTATAAAACCCAGAGGTACGGGATCGAAGGGGGAAAATGGGGAAGCTTTAAGTATCATTTCGATTACGATGAAATACCCCATAACTTCACTTACGGAGCCAAGAGTTTTTATACGGGCGTCGGGGGGGCCAAGCTGACCTTTCCCACCCAACCTCCGAGCAAAGACATTAATACGTGGACCACTTTTGACTACTCCATTGAGAGAAAAAATTATGGCGGCGGCTTTAAGCTGGATATGCTCAAGCCATTCTATTTTGACGCCTCCGTTAACAGAGAAGAAAGAAAGGGGCTATATCCGGTCGGAGCCGCTGGAACCAGCTCCGGGGGCATCGCCATAGAGCTTCCGGCACCGATTAACTACATGACCGACAATTTAAAGCTGGAGGCGGGGTATATCCAAAATCCCTTCTTCTTCTCATTGGGTTATTTTTACAGTACCTTTAGAAACGACAACTCCCAATTAGACTTTCGCAACCCGGCCAATGGGAGCACAGCGGCGACCACCGATATCTTCACCCTGCCGCCGAATAATACTTATTACAGATTGGATCTTAAGGGCGGGGTCAAGCTCCCGTTCAGAAGCAAGTTTAACTTGGACCTGGCTTCTTCGAGTACCCAATCGGATGTCAATCTTCTTTCTTCCTACGTGGCGCTGGGGGGAAGAAACTTTATTAATTTGAGCAGTCCCGTTTTCAATGGGAAAGTGGACACCCAGAGTTATAATTTTATGCTGACTTCCAATCCGTTTAGGCCCCTGGATGCCAAGCTATTCTATAAATATTATGAAAGGCGGAACAAGTCCAATAGCATCACCACCACGGATGGCCCCAATACCTTTTCCAATCCTTTATTTGATTATCGAAACCAAAAATACGGAGCCGAGCTGGGTTTCAAGCTACCGGCGAGTTTCAATCTAACAGCCGCCTATACCCATGCCCGAATCGAAAGGAGGGACAGGGACAATATCCCCACAAACACCGATGATACCTACGGGGCTGATTTGCGATGGAGTGGACTGGACTTCATGGTGGCGAAGGTCGGTTATGAGAGATTGCAGAGAAAGGGGGATTTCGGGCAGCCCGCTGACCCTAACCTACTTGAGCATTATGTAAGGCGGTATGATGTAGCGTCAAGGGACCGAAATACCTACAAGGCCATAGTGGATTTCTTTCCCATAGAAAACCTTAATTTCAGCCTGGGATACAAGTATAAGGATACAAATTATAACGAAACCATTCTGGGTTTACAGAGCGATAAAAGAAGTGAATTCACCATGGATGGGGATTACCTGATCGCCAAAAGGGTAAGGCTTTTTGCTTACTTCGATTTTGCCTATGTTAAACTGGATCAATTTCAAAGAACGGTAACCTCGGCTAACAATCCTCCCTCCCCTCTTCCTGCTGATCCGGGAAACCCGCCGACGATTACCCCGGCACCGCAATCATTACAGGCTTTCAACTGGAAAGTAACCCAAACAGAAACAAACTATGGCTATGGGCTGGGCGCGGATCTTTATATCCTCCCACAAAAATTGACTCTGAAGCTGCAGCATAACTGGACTAAATCGGATGGCTATGCGGATTATACTTATTTCCGGGCCTTCAATCCGGCCATTATCCCAACCGATGCCGGCAGAACCCAGGACAATATAGATATTTCCAACTGGGGCAAATACGAGACCCGATTTTATATGGCCCGGTTAACCTATAACCTGACAAAAACCTTATCCTTTGCTGGAGGCTATGTCTACGAAAAATTTATTGCCGATGACGCCCAGTATAATGGATACAATTATACCATTGGAGGTAATTTTCTAACGGGGGCGTACACGAATCCGTCGTATGAGGCGAATATCGCCTTCTTAAGTGCTGCCTACAGGTTTTAATCAAATCCCGGAAAGAGGTTGCGGCCTTGCCCAAGGGGGGGAATATGAGACGGAAACATTTAGAGAAATCTAAATCCCTATACTTATTCATTATACTGATGCTGTGGAGTTTTGGCGGGTGTGCCGTAGGCAAGTGGGGTTATATTGATACATCGGAAAGGATGGTCATCGAGCGTCATTTTGACGACGCAACTCCCTTTAGCGAAGGCCTGGCCGCAGTAAAGATTGGCAATCAGTGGGGCTATATTGACAAGACTGGGAAAATGGTCATCGAGCCTCAATTTGAAGGGGCCTGGACCTTCCACGAGGGACTGGCTGCTGTGATGAGCCGCGGCAAGTGGGGATATATCGACAAGGCAGGAAAGTCCGCCATCCAGCCCCAATTTGAGGATGCCGCCCCTTTTTCCGATGGGCTTGCGCCCGTTCAGGTGGCTGGCAGGTGGGGTTACATTGACAAGACAGGAATGTCCGCCATCCAGCCTCAATTCGACTACGCCTGGCGCTTTTCCGAATCACTGGCCGCAGTCAAGGTTGCTGGTAAATGGGGATTTATTGACAAATCAGGGCAGATCGCCATTAAACCCGAATATGACGGAGTGTTATCTTTTTCCGACGGCCTTGCCGGGGTCGTGATCGGCAGCAAGCGGGGTTTTATCGACAAAAAAGGCCAGATCGCTATCAAGCTTCAATTCGATAATGTATTATCTTTTTCCGAAGACTTGGCACCGGTAAAGGTTGAAAATCTGTGGGGGTATATAGACAAGTCCGGGAAAATCGTTATCCAACCCGAATTCGAACGAGCGTTTCCGTTTCATGAAGAATTGGCCCCCGTAAGACTTGATTACAAGTGGGGCTATATTTTTAAAACGGGGCAATTCGCCATCAGACCTAAATATGATGGCGCCTTCCCCTTTAGCGGGGGGCTGGCTATTGTAAAAATCGGGCGGGCTACGGGTTATGTTGACAAAACCGGAAGGTACATGCGCATTCTGTAAATTAAGCATCCCTTCTGCTCCTTCCCCCGCCGGGTAGCCGACTCCAGAGTTCCAGCGGTTGTTTGCGGGAGGCCATCCACTCCCCATTCGGTTTTTTTCCGCCGATGGAGTTGGTCTGAGATATGAAAGGGAAGAGGGTTAGGGAATCCAAGAAGGAAGGTACAGAATATTGAGGCGGGGTTTCCCGCCGCTTTTCGTTTCGTTGAAAAAGGCGAATACTATTATAAAAAGGGGGAAAGACGAATGAAGCGTCATCCTTTAGCGGGTTTGTCCAGGTGTCTTTTGCCAAGTTTCGCGCTAATCTCCATGGCCTTGCTTGTCTTCGGCTGCGGGAAAGGAGATACCGGCCCTACCGGCGCCACCGGCTCCTCCGGCTCCCCCGGCTCAATCACCGGGACCGTGTCGGGGAACGTTAAGAACGCCATGTCCGGGAATCCCGTAGCCGGTGCGGCCATCACCGTTTCTCCAAGCGTGCAAGGGGTAAGCGGGATTACCACCGACGCCAGCGGGAATTATTCTGTGGACCTTCCCAACGGAAACTACACGCTCACCTTTGCGAAGAACGGCTACACCTCCCAGACGACGGGTACGATCGCCGTCGTTGCCACCAAGACTTCTACTTCTAACATCACCCTGGTGCCGAACGCCAGCGCGACGGTGAACGCCGGGGTGGATAAGACCGGTCAGGCCTTCGGTGCTTCCGTTGCTCTTTCAGCCAGCGTCGAGGTTTACGATCCCAGCTTGACGGGCGCGCCGACTTACGCCTGGACGCAGACCTCCGGTCCCGCGGCGACCATCACCGGCGCTACCACCGCCACCCCCACCGTGACCCTGGCTAACTCGAGCGCCTTCAAGGCCAACCTTGTTCTGGCGAATGCCGTCCGCATGGGGCTCGAACCGCCCGGCGGCGGATCGGCTCCCGACATACCCAATATGGCCGTCCTCGACCGCTTCATGGTGCAGCCAATTAACCCGTTTTCCCTTGAAGAGGGGGTTATGTCTACCTTCCTGGTCACGGTGACCATCAATGGCCAGAAGTTTACCGATTCGGTTAACGTCAGCGTGAAACTGCCATTTGCGCCGACCACCGGCCTCAGAAATGTGTCCATCGGCCAGCCTGTTCTCCTCCACGGCAAAACCCAGGCTTCCTACAACTGGACAATCACCAGCAAACCTGCCGGCTCAACGGCGACTCTCAACGACGCCGCCACGCAGAATCCCGATTTTATTCCCGATGTGGCCGGCAAGTACACCATCAATGAAACCACGGGCGGTTCCTTTGACATATACGCCGGTACATGGGTCGGGGTGATCATGGCTGACGGCACTCCGGATAGCGCCTGTATGGGTTGCCACAACGGTACGACCGCCCCCGACAAGTTCACGCCGTGGAAAAGCTCCGGCCATGCCTTTATCATGACGGACAATATCAATAACCCCGCCGGCCACTGGTCGGCGACGAGCTGCGGTCCGTGCCATACGGTTGGCTACAAGCAGTTCGCCAGCACGATCAAAAACGGCGGCTGGGACGAAGTCTCGGCAGTCGAAGGGTTTAAATTCACCCAGGGCCCGCTCGCCTGGACGAACACCCTCCTCAATTATCCGAAGACAGCAAAACTCAGCAACATCCAGTGCGAGAATTGCCACGGTCCGCAGGCCGGTGGCGGTGCCCATACGCTGGTGAGCCCGCGGATCGACATCGCCGGGAGCGTCTGCGCTTACTGCCACGGAGAACCGCAACGGCACGGCCGCTTCCAGGAGTGGGCGGAGAGTGGCCACGGCGACTTTGAGACGGCACTTGGGGAAGGCTTTTCGACGAGTGCGACGACCGGCGTAACAACGATACGTACCAGTTGTGCGGGCTGCCATACGGGGCAGGGCTTCCTTCAGTGGTACAAGCAGCTGGCCAACGTAGGCGGCGGCCGGAAGGTCGGCAGCAGAACCCTCGATGCCACGACTCTTGCCAATCTGGGATGGAACAGTGCAGGAACGCTTACATCGTCGGGTGCCACAGTCATTCAAGATGCCGCAGTGCCGGGTGTGGTCACGAAGGCGAACGTTCAACCACAGACCTGTGCCGTCTGTCACGACCCGCATGACGAAGGCACCGTCACCACCACCGTCCCCGGCGGGATCAACGACGCGAGAGTCCGCGTAAAAGACAATACGAGCCTTCTGCCCGGAGGATTCATCGCCACCGGCGTCGGCCGGGGAGCCCTCTGCATCACCTGCCACAACAGCAGAAACGGTGAGTTTGTCTCCGGTGCAGGCAACCCGACGCTGCATGAAGATGGCGACGCTAACTGGGGCACGCAGGTTTCGAGTACGGTCAACGGGTATAATTCACCTCACGAAGCAGCTCAGGGCGACGTGCTGATGGGCCGCAACGCCTATTATGTAACCGGCGCGCGCTCCAGACACTCCTTCCTGGCCGACACCTGTGTCTCCTGCCACATGGAACTAACAACGCCGCCGGCCGCTTTTAGCGGCTCCGGAGCCTTCGGCACGAACCACGGGTTCAAAGCCTCGCTTGACATCTGCACCAAGTGTCACGGGAGCTTCACCGGCGGCACTCTCCAGGCGAGCTTTGACGCGAGGCTGGCCCAACTCGACACGGAGATCGGCAAGGCCGTCTATCGCCTGGCGAATGCGGGGGCCAATCCTCCGGCCAGCACGACGATTGTCATCGTCTACGGGCGTTCCCCGACGATCAGTATCAATGGTGCGGCGGCCGTATCATTCAAAACCTACCTGACCGGTGCAACCGGAGCGACTGCCGGCTACCATCCTGACATCGCCAAGGCAAACTGGAACTATTCGCTGGTTCAGCTTGATTCGAGCAAGGGCATCCACAATCCGAGCTTCACCTTTGATGTTCTTGATGCTACGATCGCCAAGATGAAAACCCTGTAAGACCAAGAGCCGGCGGGCCTTGGCAGCACGCCCGCCGGTTTTCTCTTATCGAAATATGCTTTTGAGGAAAATTGGGATTTTATGCTGCCTGGGTGGTGTGCTGGCCGCCCTGCTCTACGGCTGTACGGGGAAAAAGGAATCGGCAGGAAAACCGGAGCTGGCGGGCAAGATCATTGCCAAGGTTAACGGCACGCCCATAACCGAAGAGGATCTTAGCGTTCGGCTGCCCGGCGCCCACGGCGAAAGAAAAGCCTCTGGGAATCAGCAGAAAGCCCTTGATGACGTGATCACCGAAGAGCTCCTCTACCAGCAAGGCCTGAGAATCGGGCTCGACAAAGACCCGGGGTATCAGGCGCAGATCGCCAAGCTCGAACATCAATTGGCCATCGCCAAGCGGGCCGAGATGACCCGGCGCGTTTACAATACCCAGGCGGCGGCAAAGGTCGAAATAACCCATGCGGATGCCAAGAGTTACTACGACCAGAACGCGCATCAGATTACAACGGAACTCCACCTGGGAGTGATATCGTTCAACAACAAGGACCGGGCCGAGGAGGCCCTGCAGAAGATCCGGGGTGGTACCTCGTTCGAGGCCACCGCCCGAAGCGTGATGGGGAGCCAGGTCGCCGGCGGGCGGGAGCCCTGGGACCTGGGGTTCTTGACCTGGGCTCAAATTCCGATTGATTTTGTTGATGCGGTCTATAAATTGAAGCCCGGCGAAGTGAGCAACATTGTGAGTTCCAAACGGACCGGGTACCAGATATTCAAACTGTTCGCAGCCCGTAAGAACTCGAAGGCAGACTTCAACAGCATGGCGGGCCTCATCATGAATCGCCTCCGGGATGAGAAGGTTATTGAGGCGTACGAGCAATATGTTGAAAAATTGAAAAAGGAAGCCAAAATTGAGAAATTTTAGAGAGGGTGAGGGAAGGATCGATGCGGTTTCCGGTCTGAAGCGCCACGGACGAACAAACCACGAGAGGTGCATCGTATGTTACGGGTAAGAAAAACTTCTCTGAAGCCTTTCCTGCTGTTGCTGCTTTCCTTCTTCTTGCTGGCCGGATGCGGCGGGGATTATAGTTCGCAGACCAATACCGCGAACGAGAAGCCGCTGGTCGTGAGCGGGAATCACCCGGCCGGATGGTTGCCGGCCGGCCACGCTGCGGAGGCGAAGGCCAAAACGCAACTGTGTACCGACTGTCATGGCACTGATCTAGCGGGCGGGACTTCAAATATCTCCTGCACCCAGTGTCATCTCGGCAACCCGGAATCGGTTCATCCCACCCAGTGGGGAAATTTCGCGTACGCCCTGCACGCGAGATATGTCAAGCTGAACGGCACGCCTGCCTGTACCAATGTCACCTGTCACGGAGCCAACCTGGACGGTGTTCGGGGGAGTGGACCGTCTTGTACGCAATGCCATATGGGCGGGCTAAATTCGAAGCATCCGGTCGCATGGAATACCAACATAGAGCTCCATAAAGACTACATTGCTTCAAACGGAAGCTCTTCTTGCCGAGTCTCCGTGTGCCACGGCGCAGATCTGAAGGGGGTTTTCCTGAGCGGCCCCAGTTGCGGAACGTGCCATTCATGGGCCTTCTAAGGACGCAGATTTCCGCAGATAGCGCTGAAAAAGATTTTTTGTATATAAGAAGAATCGCCATCCTGTAAACCTAACGTTTCCCCAGGTCGCGAAGGGTTCGCTTCAAGATTTTGCCGACAGAATTTTTGGGAAGTTCATCTAGAAAAGCGATGGTCTTGGGAACCCTGAACCGGGAAGTAAACTTGAGACAATGATCGATTAACTCTTGTTCGGATACTTTGAACCCTGGTTTTGAGACTACAAATGCTTTTACCTCTTCTCCGTAGAGCGGGGCAGGAATTCCCACCACGGCTGTCTCCAGGACAGCGGGATGCTTATAAAGAATCTCTTCCAGCGCGCCGGGAGAAATATTTTCTCCTCCGCGAATGATCAGGTCTTTTTTCCGGTCGGTGATAAAGAGGTCGCCATCCGTATCGAGATAACCCATATCCCCCGTATGGAGCCAGCCGTTCCGGAGGGTCAGACGAGTCTCCGCTTCTTTATGCAAATACCCCTTCATCACGTTCGGTCCGCGTACGCAGACCTCTCCCACTTCGCCCACCGGAAGTTCCTGATCGGCGTCATCAAAGATCTTGATCTCAACCCCATCAATCGCCGGCCCCACCGATCCGGGTTTCCGCGGGCGGTTTACCCTCTGCCGGGCTACAGTGGGAGAGGCTTCCGTCAGGCCATAACCCTGGAACAAGGGCTTGCCCCATTTGGACTCTACTAAATGGATGGTTTCCGTGCTCAAAGGCGCGGCCGCACAAAGCAAGCGGCGAATGGATTGAATGTTGTGTATCTCGGGATCATAGGTCTCCATCAGCCGAATGTACATGGTGGGCACGCCGACGAATTGGGTTACCTTGTGCCGCATTATACCCTCGAGCACAAGCCGCGGTTCAAACCATTTGTGGAGTACAATCCTCGCCCCTGTTAAATTACATTCGTTCACCATCAGTAGGCCGAAAATATGGTTCAGGGGCAGAGGAATCAGCATGGTGTCTTCTGGACTGGTGGGCAAGGCGGGAATCCCGCCTTCAACATTCGAGCCGATATTCTGATGGCTGAGCATGACCCCTTTCGGGGAACCCGTTGTCCCCGAGGTGTACATGAGGACTGCCAGATCATCTGGACGAACGGAGGCGATATCGAAGTCGGTGGAGTTTTTAGTAACCATTTCCCCAAAAGAATGGGTTTGGGGAGGGAGGATCTCTTCGGTTTTAACGAGGATGTTCTTCACGCTTTTCAGATCCCTGGAAGCCTCGGCAATCTTGGGATAAAGGTTGGCGTCGGTAATGATCGTATTCGCCCCGGAATCTTCTAAGATATAACGAATTTCGTAAGCGGTGAGGGCGAAGATGACCGGAAGAAAAACTGCCCCCATCTTAAAGATCGCGGTAAAGGCAACCGGAACAGCGGGTCCATTGGGAAGAACAACCGCCACCACATGCCCCTGCTTTACTCCCAACTTCTGCAACCCGTTAGCCAGAGAATTCGACTGGCGCTGGATTTGAACGTTCGTGAATTCCTGGACAAGGTTTTCCTCCTCATAAATAAGAGAAACATATTCTCCATAGTTTTTGATGTTTTCCAGTCCATACCTGGCATAATTAAATTCCATTCTTTTCTCCTGGAATTCCCGAATTCGGACTTACACCCTCCGGAAAGAGACCCCATCTAATTTCTGACGAAGCCGGCAGTAGATTTTCACCGTGGCGGCGAGGGTCAAGGGGCTTTATCAATCCGGTCCACAATCTCTCCGCGATCAAGGGTGTAAATGGTATCGGCAATGTCTGGAACATAGGACATGTCAGAAGCCGTTGTAAGAGTAGTAATTCCCTGAGCCCGGAGCTCGCTGATGCCCTCGGCCAAACGTTGCCGGATAGCCGGCGCCAGCCCTTCCAAAGGTTCATCCAGCAGGAGGCAGCGAGGCTCCAGGGCCAGGGTTCGGGCAATGGCCAACATGCTCTGCTCGCCGCCGCTGAGATGGATTCCCAGAGATCGGCTCAGATCCTTGAGCTTGGGAAAAAGGGCATAAACTTTTTCAAAGATCGCGTCGGTATTCACCTTCCGGCGCCAGGTGCCCAGGAGAATATTCTCATTTACCGTAAAATCCGGATAAATTCTCCGGTCCTCCGGAACATAGCCGATCCCTAATAAGGCGATGCGGTGGGTCGGCAGGCGGGTAATATCCTGCTCGAGGAAGGTAATTTTCCCGGACACCACCGGAAGGAGGCCCAGGATGCTTTTTAAAAGGGTGGTCTTGCCCGCTCCGTTCGGGCCGACAATACAGGTGATTCCTTTTTCGACGGATATCGTTACGTCCCGCAAGGCTTGAACGGGTCCGCGAAAGGTATTTATCTTTTCAATCCGGATGACCGCTTCTCTCCAAGTGACCACCATCTACCTCCAGAGGAGAACTTCGCCAACCTTGGGGTTACTTAAAACTTCCTGGGGGGTCCCCTGGGCCAGGACTCGGCCTTGGTCCATCACGATCACCCGATCCGAGTAGCGGGTCACAATCTCCATGTCGTGCTCGACAATGACCGTTGTGGTGTTCGTCTGCCGGATAATCGGCATGATGGTATCCATCACCTGACCTTTTTCTTTGGTGCTCACCCCCGAGGTCGGCTCATCAAGAAGCAGGAGCCGGGGCTTGAGCGCAAAAGCCATGGCCACATCCAAAAGCTTCCTTTGCCCATGGGGAAGCAGGCAAGCAGGGAAATTTTTCGGGATTTGGAACATATTTAGAATCTCTTCCGCTTCTTTTCTCACCAAAGGAAATTTCTCAATCGTCGGGAAAAACATCACGGTTTTGTGCTCCCGGGTGAATAACGCCATCCTCAGGCAATCCAGGGCGCTCAGATTTTCAAAGAGAGCGGGGATTTGAAAGGAGTAAATGATTCCCAGGCGGGCCCGCTGAATCAGCCCGAGGCGGCTGACATCCAAACTTTGAAAAAACAGGTTTCCCCGATCGATGCTGTGGCCGCCGCTGATCATCTTGAGCAAGGTGGTCTTCCCCGCACCATTGGAGCCCACAATCGCCAGGACCTCTCTCTGGAAAATCTGCATATCCACTTCGTCAACGGCGTGGATTTCTCCAAAATGTTTGGCCAGCCCCGAGGCCTTTATGATGATATCTTGGCCAGGGCCTTTCTCAACCATACACTGACTCCTCCCAGGACACCGCCGGGTAGAAAGATCACCAAAAGAATGATAGAAACCCCTAAGAAGAACTGCCAGAAGAAGAGGGGCTTAAGCCACGATTGTAAAAAAACGAATACGATCGCCCCAACCACAGGCCCCAGGAATGAGGTATGCCCTCCCAGGATAACCATGAAGACAATGGATATGGAAGTAAAAACTTGAAACAGCTCGGGCGTAGCATGGCCGGTAAGAGAAACAATCAGGACTCCCGCCAGGCCGGTAAAGGCACCCGAGATGATGAAGGCGATCAGGCGGTATTTCATGACCCGAAGGCCTAAATACCCAACCCGCAGCGCATTATCCCGCACAGCCTGGATGGTTTTGCCGAAAGGGGAATTGCAAATCACCCAGATGGCCAAGGCACACAAAAGAAACAGGAAAAAAACAAAATAATAAAAATCCATCGATCCCTTGAAAACATAGCCGAAAAAGGTCGGCATTTTAACCCGGATTCCGTCCGTTCCCCCGGTAAAACCATAAAATTTAGAACATAGGACAAAGAGCAGTTCTCCAAAAGCCAGGGTCAGCATAGCAAAATAGATCTCAATCTGCCGGGTGCAAAAACAGCCCACAAGGGCAGCCAGGCCGGCCGAGATAAGGATACTCAAGGGGATGAGAATCTCAAAAGAATGGACGCCGACGTATTTCATCATTAAAGCCACGGTATAGGCCCCAGCCCCAATGAACATCCCATGGCCAAAAGACATGAGCCCCGTATACCCCAACAGCAGGTTAAGGGCCAACGCCGCAATCGACATAATCATGCCGTAGGTCAAAAGATAAATGGTAAATCCAGGGAAATAAGCCGGCCCTGTAGCCAGGATCAGTAACCCGATCATGAGGGAAAAATTGAACCTTCTGGGCATGAACGCCTTCCTTCTCCCAAGAACCTTTTCAACGACGGGGCACAGCCCCAAACAACCCGCTGGGTTTCACCGTTAAAATGACCGCCATGATGATAAAGATCATTGCCAGTTCAAGCTCCGGAAAGAACTGAATGCCAATCGAATTGACCATCCCAATGATCAAGGAGGCGATCAGGGCGCCGTTGACACTCCCCAACCCGGCCAGGGCGATGACCACGAAACCTAGGATGAGATATTCATTTCCCACCCCGGGCCATCCGCCCGTTACCGGAAGCATCAACCCCCCGGCCAAGCCGGCAATGGCCGAACCGAACAAAAAAGTCAACGCCTTGACCATGCTTACATTCACGCCCATTGCTTTGGTCATCTCTTCATCATGGGCCGTAGCCCGAATGACCCTCCCGATATCGGTTTTGCGAAATAGAATTTGCAAGAGGACCGCCACGGCTAACGTAATCAGAATGATCAGCAAGTTGTAAAGCGGATAAACCACGCCGCCAATATTCAACGTGGCGGAAGTGAGCGGCCCGACGCCGATGGAATAACCTCCCCACGTAAACCGGATCAGATCATCGACAATATACACGACCCCCGCCGTAACCAGAATCTGGAAGACATGGTCCCGGTGGTAGATAAGCTTGAGCAGCCCCCGTTCAAAGGCTAAGCCGAGAAGGCCGACGAAAGCCGCCGCGATGAGGGGAGCCATCCAGAGCAAAAAGGAATATTCCGGGGGGAGAGCCTTGATGATGGCATAGGTAAAATAGATGCCCAGGATGTAGGCGCCGGCGTGGGCAAAATTAACGATGCGCAGGACCCCGAAGATGATCTGCAGGCCGGCAGAAATGAGAAAAAGAATTCCGGCGTAGAAGATGCCATTCAGCAGGATGTTTATGACTAATTCAAACAAGGGGATCCTTTCGACGAGAAGATCCTTTCCCCGAATCATCTGGTGACAGAACTTCCTGGGTGTTCCTGAGACAACGGGAGTGATTTATAGAATAGGACATTTCCCACCCCCCGCCTCTGCCGGCCGGGGGTAGGAATGAAAACGATGAATCACAGGGTATCGATCCACTTCATGGGATCCATCCCAACCGGAGCGGTGATTTCCTCTATGGGCAGATGGACGATTTCGTCTATGCCATAAGAGTAGGGAGGCTGGAGTTTGTACAACCCCGCCCATTTGGGAGAAACCGCTTTGCCGTCTTCTCGATACACATGCCACCCGAGGGGAGTGGCTACAGCCAGTCCCCTGAAGGCCGTGGCGATCTGATCGTTGTTGGGCCATGTACCGGTCATGGCGGCTGCCTTTTCAATGGCCGCGACCAAGCTATAGAATGCGGCACCCGTGAAGGATGCAGCCATGGGTGGGGTGTTTTTATGTTTCTTGTAGTATAGATCAAAGTCGGTTTGGTTGAAGGGCCATCTTTTCGGATCCGGAGCGCCAGGAAGACCTTCAACCGGGAAGGGAGGATGACCGATCATTTCTTTGGGCAGCGGCCGCCTTTCCGTGGAGTAGAATTCGCCGTGGTCCCCCAGCACCTTGGCCTTGCTCATAACCCCTTTCTGAATGCACTGATCGGAGAAGCGGGTAGAGTCGCTTCCCCAGAAGCTGTTGAAGACGACCGTCGGCTTGGCAGCCAGAATCTTGGTGATATGCGGGGAAAAGTCTGGGGTGAAAAGCTTGGGCCACAGCTCCACTACGGTCTGGGCCTTGGGGTCGATCTTTTTAAGACCGTCGGTGAAGACGTCATGAATCTCGTGGCCGTAGGCGTAATCGGGGTGGATATGCGCAACCCTCGCCCCCGGGAAAAACTTGGCTACCGCTATGGCCGCCGAGAAGGCATGGGCAACTGTATCGTTGACGGATTTGAAAACATACTTGCGAAATTTGGTGGGATCATTCTCATTCTGCCAGGTCACCTTATGCGTCCGGGCCAGGCAGTTGATAAATATCGTCTTCGCCTCTTCAGCGATGGGGGCCCCGGCCAAGGCATTGGAACTTGCGGCACAGCCCAAAATAGCGTCCACCTTATCCTGTTTGGTGAGTTTTTTAAAAGTCTCCACCACATTGGCTACGGCCCCTTCGTCGTACTTGGAAAGCTCAATCTTGCGCCCCAAGATGCCTCCCTTGTCGTTCCAAAGAGGCACTAATAAATCCAATATTTCATGCCCCGGTAAGCCATAGGATGCGGCTGGCCCGGTGGTGAAGGCTACAATGGCCAGCTTGAAGGGCTCTTTCGGAGCGCTCACAGCAATCGCTTTTCTGAGCGAACCGTCGAGGGCCAAGCCCCCCGCGATGGCTCCCGCACCCATGACTTTGAGGAAATCCCGACGGCCCAGGCCCATTTCAGCGGTCTCATCTTGTCCTTTTCTCATCTCCAGACCTCCTTTCTTTTTATACTCCCTCCTCCAATGAGCCGACCCCTTTCTTTGAAAAAAACACCTTCATCGGCTACAACTTGCTTTTATCGCAACCTATCCTAAAGAGATATAATACTTGGGGAGGGGGCGATTATTTAGCAATTAATACTAAATCCTACACATAAAAGTCAATAGAAATGGGTGAGCGTGGCTCACTTTTGTCGCGGCCCAGTTAGGAGGCGGGGAAGTTCCTAAGTCCAAAAAGAAGGAAGGTAGACCTCTTTTTTAAGAAGAGGCCCACCTTCTTCGCCTACAAGTTATTGCTTCCGGAGTTTATCCGGTGGGATGTAATTCTTGGGGATCGCTTTTCCGTTTTCATCCACCAGCCACGCGATCTTCGAATCTTTCTGGAACTGGGCAATGGGTAACATGTAGGTTCCGGGGTACATATAATAGGGATTATTGGGATCGCACAGGACCCGGGAGTGGAAATACGGCTTGATCCGCCGGGTTTCGTATTTCATTTTTCCCAGGGAGTATACACTTTCCACCTCCTCCATAGCCTTAATCAGCTTTTCCATGTCATCCGTTCCCCCTGCTTTTTCAATCGCCGCCTTGAAGTGGTAGATGTCGGCGTAGGCTATCTGGACATGAATCTGGAGCGGGATCCCTAACTTTTTCCCCAGGGCGATAAAGGGAAGAGTCTTTTCCGTGTAAGGAATATCGCCTTCGTAGAATCCACTGATCATTCCCAGCGCCTTCCCACCGGTCATCCTCCAATAATCATACGTCTGGGCGACCCCTCCGTATAAATAGACGGGGATTTTTTGGGCTGGCGAATCGGCCCACTGCTTGGCGAAAACCTCCGTGTCGGTAAACCAGGAGCTTACAAACCAGACCACATCCGCCTTCTTGTTGGCAATCTCTTGCAAAATGGGAAGATACATCGTTCCCCGCGCCTTGACTGGTTTGCTGTAAACCGTTTCCAGCCCGTATTTTTGCTTGGCTACCTCTTCCCAGGTGGGCAGCTTCAGGTAATCAATCCCTTTGCGCCACATCTGGGTCCAGGCCAGATCTTCCCACAGGAAAGCCACCTTCTTGGCCTTAAGGACCTTTTTAAAGAGACCCCCCATGATATTTTCGAGCCAGGAGTAATGAGCGGGCTCTGGATCCCAGTCCCGGAAGCAGAATTTGTATTTCTCATAATCATCCACAATCTTGGCCGTCAACTCCGAGGCCATGGGACCGTTGAAGACCAGGATGTGGGGATATTCCTTGAAGAGAGCTGCTGAATTCTCCTGGGCCGCCAGGCAAATCTCGGACCGCCCTTCGACCGAAATGAAGGTTGCCTTATTTTCCATGAGCAGCCGCCGGGCCGCTTCGACTGACAGAGAGGTGTCTCCCTTGCCGTCGAGAACCACATACTCAACCGGCCGGCCCAGGATCCCACCGGCTTTGTTGATTTCCTCCACAGCATACTTCTGGATGTCCATGCAGGGCTTGGTCCCGGGGGAAGCGACATTTCCCACGTAGCCGATGACGATCGGCTTGCCTTTCGGCTGGGCAAAGGCAGCGGGGCTAAATCCCAGCCATAACAAAGAAACGGCTGCGAGAGCTATGATTCCTAACCTTAGCCATCTTTTCATGAGTCAACCTCCTTAAGTATTTTTTTGAGGCCCTCCGACCTCGGACAACCATTGGCTTCACCGCAGAGGGCGCAGAGATCGCGGAGAAATTTTAAGATTGAATACTCGATATAAAAAAATTCTAATGCCTTTTTTAAACTCTTGAAGTTAATTTCTAATATGAAAACTCTGCGTTCTCCGCGTGCTCTGCGGTGAAAGGTTTTTCATTCTTTCCCGAGGTATTTCTTCCGCACGTACTCGTTGTCCTTCCCTATGTCACAGGAAACCCACTTAACGCGGGGCGGGGATTCTGACATCTTGACGAACCCGGTGTTAATCTTGAACCTCCCCAGGGTCTCGTCTTCCACCTCCTGAAAGACCCGGCGAATGGCAAACTGTTTACTCTCCATGGTCATGGGCGGAGTCATGACCTTCATGACGATAGGCACACCCCCCCCTCGCCATTTGGACCGGGCTGCTTTGGCGCTGTAGGTCAAAGCTTTACTCACCAGCTCATCGGCGGTGTGCTGGACCGTCTTCTCTTCGATGGCTTTATACAAAATCATCGCCTGATCCACCACGTCGGGGATGCGGTCGGCTGTGTATTTCCAGTCATCCTCCAATTCCCAAAGCCCGAGGACCTTTAACAGAGCCCGAAAATCGTGGTCCCGGGGAGCAGCGATGACCACGTAGCCATCTTTGCATTTCCAGAGCCCGTAAGGGTAGAGGATAAAATCCAGAACCCCAATCCGTGGCCGGGCCCGCTCCCAAGTATAGCCGATAGTGGGAGGAAATCCAACCATGGAAGAGTAGGCATCCATTGTGGCTACGTCCACCATCTGACCCTCGCCAGTGTTTTGCCGGTGAATGAGGGCGAAGGAGCCTCCCAGGGCCGCACTCAATCCGGAGATGTACCAGCCGGCCCACATTCCGGCCTTCAGGGGCCAATTATAGGGCTCTGGGCTGTTTGCCGGGTCTCCCACCTGGGCGGGAAGTCCTGATCCGGCCTGAGAAGTAATATCAGAATCAGGGAGATGGGCGAATTGCTTGGCTTTCTCAGTATACTGACCGTAAGGCGTGATGGCAATATAAATTAATCCCGGGTTCTTCTGGCTGAGCTGTCGATATCCGATTCCCCAGGAATCCATTTCCCCGGCTGCGAACGTCTCGATGACGACAGCAGCCTTCTCAGCCAGTTTTTCAAATTCCTTCCGGTCTTTTTCCGAATTTCGCAGGTCAAGGGTCATGTAGCGTTTGTTACGCCCCTCAACGATGAAAGGAATTCCCACTCCTTTGACATTGGCCCCAATGGGGGTAATTTTTCGGGCCGGGTCCCCTTCGGGCGGTTCAATCTTGATCACTTCGGCTCCGAACTCGGCAAAGAAGCTGGCGGCAATGATCCCCGAGAAATTGGCCACGCTGGCGTCCAGGACCAGGATTTCACCCAGTACTTCGGGTTTCCCTTCCGGGTTCATGACCTCGGCCAGGGTCTTTCCCCAGGAAGCGAGGTGTTCAATCGTCTTGCCCGAGGCCACATAGCGCGCGTATACTTGCTCTTTCTCCTTTTTGCCGCTCACTTCTTAACCTCTCTCCCGTAATTGAAGATTGGATCCTCATCAAGATTATAGTAGACGGGCGGCTTCAGACCTGGCCGGTCATCAAAGGTACCGATGACCTTTTTCTTTTCCAGCATCTCGATTTCTTCTTCGGACATCTCGAGAAACTTTTTCAGGACCAGCCGATTATGGTAGCCGACAGGCCGGGCGAGCCATTTGGTCCTCGCCGGGGTCTTGTTTAACTGAGCCGAGGGCCCGGCCATGACCAGTTCGCCATACATCTCATCGTTGAAGAGGATAACGCTCCCCCGCTGACGCCGCCAGGGATCATGGCAAATCTGATAGTCGTCCATCACCTCTGCGGCCGGGAACCCCTTGTCATTGGCCAATCTTACGATTTCCTCCCCATCCAGAGACTTCAGCCAGTCCGCAACAATCTTGGTCAAGATCTCGGCATTTGCCGGTTTGAGCCTCTCGAAAGGATCGGCAAAAACTTTTTCATTGAGCAGATCCTTCCGGCCCATGGTGCTACAGAGAGCCTCAAACTGTTTCGTGGTGGCGCAGGCCAGGGCCACAAATTTTCCATCCCGGGTCTTGAAAATGGATGCCGGCACCATCGTTGGGTCGTTGTTGGCAGTGCGCCCAATCTCCATCCCTGTGATGTTATAGGTAGCGAAATGGAATAAGAGACGTATCAAGGCCTCGGACTGAGCGAGGTCAATGTACTGGCCTTTCCCGGTCTTCTTTCGGAAGTAAAGAGCCATGAGAATGGCCATAGCACCGAAATTGCCCGGAATGAAATCCCCCAGGTAGTCGGGCAATTTATAAAACTTTTCCGTATTGGGATAGCCGGTGAGGCTCAACACCCCGCTGGCCGCTTGGGCGAGAAGGTCCCACCCCGGATAGAAACGCAGAGGGCCGTACTGGCCGTAGGTGGAACAACTCAGGTAAATCACTTTGGGGTTGATTTTGCTGATTTGGGTATACCCAACCCCCCAGGCTTCTGCCGTTCCGGCAGCGAAGTTTTCGGCGACGACGTCTGAAGTCTCGGCCAGCCGGTAGATGATGTCTTTCGCCTCCGGCTGCTTCAGGTCCAATCCTACAAAATATTTGTTTTGGGTGACAAAATGCCAGAGGGGATTAGAGTGCTTCCAGTATTTTCCCCAATAGGTGGCCGGCCTCCAGAGGTCTCCGTGAAAAGGGAGTTCGAGCTTGATCACTTCTGCCCCATAATTGGCCAGAAGCCGGGTGGCCGTGGGGCCGAAGATCACGTGGGAGAAATCCAGGACGCGGATCCCTTTCAGTATTTCTGGCTTCTTGGCAACCTGCGCAGGGTCGAAAAGCTTCGCGGTATAGGAAAAATATTCCTCCATTCCTACCTCCCCAGATAGGCCCTTTTCACCAAATCGCTCTGAATTAAGTTTCCGGCGTCCCCCTCGAACACGATCCGGCCATCCTGCATTACATAGCCCCGATCGGCGATGGCCAGGGCCCGCAAGGCGTTCTGTTCGGGGAGCAGGATGGTGATTTTGGATTCCCGGAGCTTCCCCAGGGTTTCGTAAAGGTTGTCCTGGATGACGGGGGCCAATCCCAGCGACGGCTCATCGACCATGAAAAGCCGTGGATGGGCCATCAATCCTCTTCCGATCGTTAGCATCTGCTGTTCCCCACCGCTCAACAGACGAGCTGGCATATTCGCTCGATCTTTGAGGATCGGGAATAGGCTCATGACCCAATCCATGCTTTCCCGCTTATCCTGCCAGGCCTTGCCCGGGTAAGCTCCCAGGAGGAGGTTTTCCTTTACCGTCATGTAAGGGAAGAGCCGTCTCCCTTCTGGCACCTGGACAATCCCCTCGGCGATGACCCTGTGGGAGGGAAGGTTCTCGATGGACTTACCCAAAAACCGGATGCTCCCGGAAGTTGGTTTTATGATCCCCTGGATTGTATTCAGAAGAGTACTCTTGCCGGCCCCGTTCGAACCCAGCAAAGCCACGAGTTCACTCTCCTTCACCTGCAAGCTCACGTCGTGAAGGACGGGGATGACCCCATAGGATACATGCAGATTTTGCACCTCAAGCATGAGTCTTCCCCTTCCACCCGGAGCCGAGGTAAGCCTCAATCACCTTTTCGTTGCTGGCAATCTCATCCGGAGCCCCCTCGGCAAGCTTCTCGCCAAAATGAATAGCAATGATTCGCTCGGCCGCCTCCATGAGAACGGCCATGACGTGCTCGATCCAGAAGATGGTCAGGCCAAACTCTTCTTTGGCGCGAGCGATGAGGTGGACAGCCTTGCTGGCCTCTCCCGGGTTGAGGCCAGCCATGACCTCGTCCACGAAGAGGAGTTTCGGCGAGGTAGCGAGCGCCCGGGCCAACTCCAGCATCCGCAGTTCAAAGAAGGTCAGGTCCCGGGCCAAGATGTTTCTCTTGCTGAAAAGCCCCACGAATTCCAGGTAATGGGTCGCCTCCGCCGCCGCATCATCCAGGCCCCGGTTTATCCGCCTCTTGCCGCAGAGGGCGCTGGTCACCACGCTCATCAGGGCAGTCAATTCCGGAAATGGTCGAGGAATCTGGTAGGTTCGGCTGAGGCCCAGATGGCATCGCTCGTAGGGTTTCATCCGGGTGATCCGCTTTCCATCCATCTCGATCTCGCCGGAATCGGCATAGTAAGAACCGCAAAGGACGTTGACCAGGGTTGTCTTGCCAGCGCCATTTGGCCCGATGAGGCCTACCGTTTCCCCCTTCCGGATGTCGAAGCTCAGATCATGGACGGCGGTGAGGCCCCCAAAACTTTTGGTGACATTACGGACTTTCAATATATCCGACATCTGGTCATCTCCGGACATGCAAGGTTGGCAAGTACTCACGATATCGACGTCTGCGGTAGATCCCAAACAGGCCTTCTGGCAGCGTAAAGAGGAGAATAAAGAGGATAACCGGGAAGATGAACGGTTGGATCTCCCCCAGAGTGGAGATGAGGATCATCTCCAAAAAGGCGATGAAATATCCCCCCACTACGCAGCCAAAGACCTGCGCCCGGCCACCGATGAAGATGACCAGGAGCACTTTCACCATGAAATTGAGGGGGAGATAGGTGATTCCCGCGAAAGTCGCGAAGTAATGAGCATAGAACCACCCAACGACGCCGATCATGCCCGCCGGGAAGATGAAAGCGAGGATCTTAACCTTGCTGATATTGACCCCGATCCCGTGAGCCACCTCTTCATCGTCGTTGATGGTGGCCATGATCAGGCCGTAACGCGACTTGAGGATCTTGTTCACCACCAGAAGATAGAGGAGCATCAGGACCATGGAGATGTAGGCGATGGCCAGGAAATTGAGCTTTACCCTGCCGAGGTTCACCAGGAGCTTGATGCCAGCAAGGCCCACGTCCCCTTTAAAGATGTCCGTGTAGATAAAGGTCACTTCCATAAAGACCAGGGGCAGAAGCAGAGTCAAAAGGACGTAGTAAAGCCCCCGGGCCAGGATCACCAGGGGGCTGAAAAGCAAAGCCGAGATCAGGCTGAGGAGGACCGCAAAGGGCAGGGTTTTCAGCGGGCCCCAACCATAGGCGATGGATAGGATCGCTGCCGTATAGCCACCCACGCCGATGAAGAAATTGGGGCCAAAGTTAAGCCGGCCCGTTCCCACGGTCATCAAAGCCAGAGGAATGGCAATCGCCGCGTAAAGGTTAGCCGTGATTACGGTGGTGAGGAGGATCGGACTGACAAAGTAGGAGATGAGGGGGAAGACGGCCAGAAAGCATGTCCAGATTATGGCATTTCGCCAATATCTGGGCTCCAGCATCCAGTCCCACTTCTTCCCTTTGTACCGGATGATGATGCGGTCTCTTCTGATTTCCAGGTCTACCATAACGCCTCGCTCTTGGCGATTCCTTGCGGTCTCACCATCAGGATAACCATCACCAATACCAAGGCTGCAAGGTTCATGAATCGGGGCTCCCCCGCCACAAAAGACATCGCGGAATGGGTCAACCCGATGAGATAACTGGCGATGATGGTCCCTTTTATATTCCCCAGGCCCCCAAGAATGGAAACTAAAATGGCCGTGGTCATATAGAGCGAACCCATGCCCGGATCAACTGCCCAGGCCGGAGACACGATGAGCGTCCCGATGATGACGGGAATCAGAACCAAAAACATGGTAAAGGTGTACAGGGCTTCAATGTTGATTCCGATAAGTCGGCTGCTATAGAGATCCTGCGAGAGCGCGCGTACTGCCAGTCCCGTTTTGGTCTTGAGGAAGAAGAGGATAAAAAGAACTGTGAGGAGAATGGCGATCCCTGCTCCCACCAGCAACTGGTTGGAAATCGAAGTGGCCCCAATCTGCGAGCTTCCTTCGATCAGGGTGGTCTGAATGAATACCCCAGCCTGGATCGGGTAGCGGTAATTCACCCCCTGCTCTACGATGATCGATATGAGTAAAAGTCCCGTAAGGAGGATCTCCTCATGTTCCACGTATTTCTTGATTACTCCTTTATAAAGGAGATAAGAGATGAAAAATTGAACCCCCACCATCCCCAGAATGGAGGGGATCAGCCCTAAGCCAAACTCTTTCATGAACATCCAGGTGATGTAGACCGTTAAAGTAAAGAGGTAGGCATATCCCAGGTGGAAGATTCTCAGCACACCGCAGATGATGGAGAAGCCCAGGGAGACTAACAGGTAAAGAGACCCAAGGACAAACGCGTAAATGAGGACGATTTGGAGGGTTTCCCACATGGATCTGTTACTCCCTTATCTGAGTCGTTATACACAACAGAGCACGTCATTCTCGCGAAAGCGGGAATCCAGGAAAACACTGGATTCCGGGTCAAGCCCGGAATGACAAACTGCACAAGATTTACGTCGGCATGGATAGAAAATCAACGGAAGGAACCATCTGCCTTTCAGCTGCATAAACAGAGTGTCCTTTACAACAAACGAGAAAATTTTGCAAGCCCTTTTGGGAAAAAGGGGATAAGGACTAATACTAAATACTATACATAAAAGTCAAGAAAAATTTTGAATATTGCGGAAAAGAATGGCTTCAATTTTCTAAATTTTTTCTAGGGTTTCCTGCCACACCTGCCGCAGGGCTTTGAGAAACAAGCGATTTTCCTTGCGGCTGCGAACAGCGATCCGGAAAAAATAGGGACCGATATGGTGAAAAGAATTGCAATCGCGGATGAGGATTCCACGGAGGATCAGCTTCTCCCGCAGCTCGGCTGCGGTGAGGTTGAGGGATGGATGCAACTGGACTAAGAGGTAATTGGCGGCACCGGGATAGGGGATTAAGCCGGGAATGGACCGCAGGTCATGGATCAAATGCTCTCGTTCCTGTTGAATGAATTTGTTCGTCCGGGATCGGTAACCGGCGTCTCGCAGGCTTTCTACCGCGGCGATCTGGGCCAGGGCGTTTACGCTCCAGGGCTCTTTTTTCTGCCGGAATTTTTCGATTACTTCCGGATTGGAGATCATGTACCCAACCCGCAAGCCGGGCAGGGCAAAGAATTTTGTCAATGACCGCAGCAGGATGAGCCGGGAAGATGTCGCCGCTTCCTTCTTCAGGGATTCTTCCTCTTCGAAGTCGATGAAACTTTCGTCCAGGATGAACGAGACCTCTTCCCGCTCCGCCTGGGCCAAGATTTTTTTCAGCTCCTCTCTTTCCGTCAGAATCCCGGTGGGGTTGTTGGGGTTGCACAGGTAAAGGGCGTCGTAACCCCGGGTCAGGGTGAAAAGGAGATCCCCTACATTAAGTTCGAAACCGTCTTCTTCCCGGGTCTCGAAGTAATCGACGTTGCAGCCAGCCGTAGCGGCGCAGCTTTCCAGGGCATTTTCATATTCGCTGAAGGCTGGCGTAACCACCAGCGCCCGCTGAATCTTCAAAACGCGGGCAATGGCATAAATGAACTCTGTGGAACCCGCACCGGCCAATATCTGGTCGTCTGCGAGGCCATGGAATTGGGCCAAAGCCCGGGTCAGCTCAGAACAATCGGTGTCAGGGTAGCGGAGGATGGCGGAGAAACTTTCTTTGATCTTCTTCTCGGCCTTTTTGGATACACCCAGAGGATTGATGGAGGTGCTGAAATCGATGATCTTGTTCGGGTCCAGGCTCAAACGCTGAGCGATTTCGTAAATATTGCCGCCGTGGATTTTGTTCAAAAGAATCTCCCTTCACCGCAGAGAGCGCCGAGAACGCTGAGGTGAATTGAGATCAAATTTCAAAACTCACCATGCCCAATGTAAGATTTGAATATGAATCTTATTTTAATCATTGACATTAACTTTCTGACTTTGTTGATTCCTCGGCTGCCTCAGCGTACTTTGTGGTTAAATATTGAAAATTTAACCACAAAGGAGCATTTATCGCAAACAAAAAACTTTTCCTGTGGCCCAGGTCAGAAAAAGTGAGAAAAGGAGCATGCAAAAAGAAGAAAGGTACAGGATCTTCCAGGACTCCCGGACATCTGTCAGGTCGATCTCTTTTTTGCGGTCACCAAGGAAAGGCTTCGGGCTGGGCTGGCCGAAGTAATAATTCAACCCCCCCAGTTGGACTCCCAAGGCCCCGGCCATGGCCGCTTCCGGCCACGCACTGTTCGGGCTTTCATGCTTCCTGCGGTCGCGCCACAAGATGCCCAGGGAATTCCTCCAGG
>Ga0315276_10000762_pt1 | contig 28110 bp, 27 predicted proteins | sample YL17G05_0_MG_FD_204542 | JGI IMG/M metagenome (GOLD analysis project Ga0315276, IMG submission 204542) | Sediment microbial communities from Yellowstone Lake, YNP, Wyoming, USA - YL17G05_0 | ecosystem: Environmental > Aquatic > Freshwater > Lake > Sediment | place: USA: Wyoming | collected... | reverse complement strand
ATCCTGTTGTAAAGTTTTGGTTTAGCTGGGTTATGTCTAGTCATGGTAAAGTCTAGCTGCATATAGTTGGGGCAATGTTTCGGTATGGCAAGGCAAAGCGTGGAAAAGTATTGGTAAGGTAAAGTTTGGTCAGGTCAGCTTAGTCTAGTGGTGGTAGGATAAAGCAATGCGTGGTGTAGGTATATTCGGGCGTTTTATGGTGACGGTCGGGTTCAGTGAAGTGTGGTGATGGTAAAGTCAGGTATAGTCGCGTATCGGTAATGGTAAAGCGCAACATAGTGTGGTCTAGCATCGGTAACCCAGAGTATATTGCTTTTTTGTGGGGGTTGAGCTGAGTGCTTTTTCGTTTAGGTTGAGCGAAGCTAGGTAAAGTTATGGTACTTTATGGTATCGGTATTGAGATGGGCTCTATTGAGCCCTATTTTATTATGATACGGGCTCAAGATAAGCAAAAGTAACTTTATCTCCATTTGTTGCTGCATCTACATAAACGTCTTTAAGGTTTATTGATACAAGGTCCCCTGGCGGATTAATAAAAACTTCTGAAAAAGATAAAATTCCAGCGGCTGCAATGCTGATTCCGTTAGATGCTGCAACGGTAACATCGCCGATGTAAATTACACCGGCATTGCCACTAGGCGCAGAAATCCGAATACCGCGAGCCCAGATTGCAGTAGTAGAAAGAGCAACACGAGTCCCTGCAGTAGTAACGGTCTTAGCGCCGCTTTTAAGACAAAATTTCATTTTTTATAATCCTTTTTTTTCGAGGAAAGTTTATTGGCTTTCTTATGCCGAAATAAATCAATGAAAAAGTATACTATATTAATTATTGCGATTATCAAAAAACATAAACCGATTGTAAAACCATACATCATTAATATCACAAAACATTCCCCCCTTGATGATGCGTCATAATATGATACCATGAGCTAATCTTACGTAATAGGGGTCTATAAATTGAACCACGTCATTTTAATTGGCAGGTTACTTAACGAGTGGCACTACTCGAAAACCAAAAAAAATGTTTCGGTTGCGAGCAATGTAATTGTCACAGTTGAAAATCTGCAAGATGGTGAAACTACTTCTGAACACCACGAGATTACTGTTTGGGGTAACAGGGCGGATCAGATCGTAGCAGCTATAAAACAAGGGGATAGAGTCAGCATAATCGGCAAAATACTAACAAGTGTCTATACGACAAAGGACGGGAAAGAACGGCGATCCAAGAAAATTCATGTTCACAAATTCCAGTGTGAAGATTAGAAGATAGCGCAGTGACAGGAAAGCATGAGATTCTGAACAGTTTGACCAATACAAATTGGCATATGATTAACCATTGAATACCATTGGATTTTGTACAATATGTCAGCGAAAGGTAAAAAAGGCTTTCAGCCTGGAAATAAGCAGGGAGGGCGGCCAAAGCTGCCAGCCGATCTTGCTGCGATCAAAGGGCTAAGCAAAGAGGATACCTTGCTCGCAATCTGCTCGGTCATGCGAATGACCTACAGCCAGCTCGAAAACATGCGAGAGGGTTCGGGTGCAACGGTCGCGGAGATGATTGCGGCCCGCATGGCTCTTGCCGCCATAGACGATGGCTGCTTTATGAGTGCTCAATTTTTGGTCAATTACGTAATCGGGAAACCCGCAACATATGACCCAATTGCTAGCGCAGACCAATCACAGCAAACGCTGGTCTTTAAAACGTCTGTAACTCAAGACGGCTCAATCCTGCAAGCTCTGCTCGACGAAGAAGAAAAAGCCTTGATTATCGAAAAAATCGACAATCTTGACCCTGAGACTTCCCATGCTGATTGATATCGGCTATACTATTTGTACGGGGTGATACCGGAGGGATGCAGATATTTAGAGCTCCTGCTTTGCAGGAGCTCAGCCCCGTCTATCTATATGCACAAAAACAAACAAAAATTTTAACAAGAGGCCAGCTTATGAAACTAGTTTTGTGTCTATTCCTTTGTCTGCAGATTAGCTGCAGCTCAGATGCTAGAAAAGTTATGGCTCCAAACGATGAGGATAAACCGATTCCTTCGCAGATGCCGACCGAGCCGATTCCAGAAATTCCAGACGACCAAAAGGATTCAAGCTATTTTTATTTTGCAGAACAAGAGGAAGCAATTTTAACCGATCTTAATTCTTTAGATGAGGCTAGCCGAAAAAATTCGCGTTACCTTCTTTGCTCGGATCAGCTTAATGCTTTCGGCAAAAAGAATTCTGATGTTTGCAAACTTGGAGTTAGCAAACTTCTAAATTCGATTAGCAACGAACGCCAATTGATTAGCGGTAAGGAAGTCGGCGCGGAGGGTTCTATCGTTCGCTTTGATCTGCGTGATATTGGTCTTTCTTCAAAGGATTGGAGATTGATCGAAAACCTTGATCCATTCAAATTTAGATCTGAAACAGTACGCGGAAAAACTATACGATTCCTCACGCAATCTGTTAGGCCATTCATGTTTGCTAATAATGCAGCAGAAGTGATGCTGGTAAAGGCTTACTACAAATTGCAGAATATACCAGACACGCTAGATTTATTTGAGGCGCAGATAGGAGTCGATGCACAGAGAGACTTTGACCAAAGAGATGTTGGGCTTATCCTTATAGGGATGAATGAGTCAGTGATAACGAGTAATCGGCAGCACAGACTCATGCGTAGGCTTGAAGGATTTGACGGCGCTTATTGGTGTACGTATGACACGAATGATAAAAATATCGAGCCGATCCTTATCAATGGGCAGTTTGTGAACCAGAAGAATCTTCTCGAAGCTCCCTTTCCAGTCGAGGTTAGGAGCAACAAGACGTTTGTATCGGATGCAGGGGAATGTATCTACACAAAGCCAAACGGAATGCTTGGCTTTGCGCTATTCGCAGCGGACGGATCACGCGCAGACTTTGCCCCAACAAACATAGTCCAGGATACCGGATCGGCTGGCAGAGGATTGTCAGGAACGATTCAAAACGCTCGCTCTTGCTTTCGGTGTCATGCTGGCGGGTTTGTTCCAGCTCGTGATTCTGTCGCGGCACAGATACAACAATCGACGGGGTTTAATGCAGCGGATAAGCAAAAAGCTAGGCTATTTTTTAAGGGGCCAGACGCTGGTTTAGCAGCGATAAGGAACGATAACGCAGCGTATTTAAAGGTTATGCTAAATTTAGGCATATTTGATGCAAGCGAAGACCCTATCAATGCCATTGTGGACCGTCTTCGATTGGAGCAAAACGCAAAGCAGGTTGCGGCAACGCTCGGGATCAGCGAGGAAGAATTACTTGTGGGTCTGCGATCGAGCACAGGAGCTACTAGCATCATGGGATCTCTATTGCAGCCGAGCGGAACAGTTAACTTTCAGCAGCTCATAGATGGCCTCCCTGTTCTTATCGTGGACATGAACTTATTTAAGGATGATGAATAATGAAAAAGCTACTTGCAATCTTCCTGCTCATGCTCTGCTTTTCATGCGGTAGACAAGGAGGTAATGAAGATGAGCCTATACCTAATCCAATCCCTAATCGGCCTGTTCCTGGCGGCGATTCCTTTGGCGATATTCAGCCTGTACTTACAAAATTTTGCGCCGAATGCCATTCGGATGCGGTGTTTATCGCAACGGAAAAAGGATTGCTTGCGAGCAAAGCATTGACTCGAATAACTAACAGGTCTATGCCTCCAAACTTTGCAAAAAACTTTGCACAGTGGAAAGATGCGGATAGGGCGAGAATATTAGCTTTCGTCCAATCTAAACAATTGGGGAAATGATACGGATAATTTTTGAGATAGTTTTGATATTTCTGCTACTTTTTGTCTCTGATGTTGCAATCTGTTTGGGTACTGGACAATAAGACGCTTTTCGGTGTATCTCATTAGTATGTCAAACCTAATGAGATACATTCATTTTCCCGAAGCTCATTCCAACAAGCAAGCCGTTATCATGCAGGCTCTTTCCAAGGGTAATGGAATAGAAGAGGTATGGGTTGCTTGTGGAACAAAGTTTGGCAAAACGATTAGCGGAAGCGTAGCAATTGCCAACGGTTTGCTAGTAAATCCAGGCACTTATCTAAGATGGGTGGCGCCGATATACGAGCAAAGTTTGATTGGCTTTCATTACTGCAAGCGCATGATTCCTGAACAATTCGTAAAATTTAACGAAGGAGATCCAAGCATTCAAGTTCTTGGGGACCATGGCGGGAAAATACGCTTTACACACTCAAAAGATCCATATGCTTTAGAGGGAGCAGCCTGTGATGGTTACGTCTTTGACGAATTCGCAAAGCAAAAAAAGCAGGTCTATATCTCTGCGCGTACAACTATGACCCAACGGGGTAACAAGAGCCTGATGCTCAGCACGCCGCTAGGCTGCAACCATTTCAAGGATGGATGCGACGAAGCCAAAGCAGAGATGGTCTTAGCGAAACGCCAAGGGCGAATGCCGAGGAAGCTATTTATCACGGCTCGCACCGAGGATAATCCATTTGTGCCCAAAGCTGAGATCGAGTCAGCGCGGAAGACTTTCGGCGAGAGACTCTATAGACAATACTATTTGGCAGAGTTCCTTTCTGACTCAGCAGTTTTTTCAAACTTCACAGCGTGCTACTTCACGGAAAAGCTGAATCTTGTCGAGGAATTCAGGTGGTGTACAGATGACGCATCCGATTCAGATGTTTGCATAGGAGTCGATTGGGCGCGACAAGTAGATTTTACCGTGATGACTGCGATTGACATAAAACGCAGACGCATTGTGGGTTTGTGGCGGATGAATAAAATCAGCTATACGCTGCAGATCTTGGCGTTAAAGCGATTCGCGGGAATGTTCAAGACTGTAGAAATCATACTACACGATAAAACAGGCGTCGGTGTTGCGCTAGACGACATGCTGCACGAAACCGAATTACCATTCAAAGGGATAACATTTACAAACCACAACAAAAACCAATTTGTCACAAACCTATGTCTATCAACGGAAGCAAAGGCAATCGAGATTCCTTATATCTCACAGTTAGATGATGAGATGAAAGCCTTTGAAGTTAAGCATACCTCGCTCGGACTCCCTACTTACGCGGCTTCTGTTGGCTCACACGATGATATTGTTATGAGCCTATTGCTTGCTCACCAAGCTTTGGAATATTGTTCAGATGCCGATTACACAATCATCTCAATCTGATATAAACTTAACCATTAATGGTTAAGGAGATCAAAAAAATGGATATGCTCGAATACGAGAGCGGATATTCACCGTTAGATGTTAAGGCATTTGACCAATTTGGCGCTAACGATGCTTTACCAGCAGCTTGGAGCAGGGAGATTCCAACTTTCACAGATGCGAGAGCTCTCAAGAGCATCTATTTCACGGAGGATTGGATCTTCATTTTGATTGATAAAATTGCGATGAAGCTCTCCCCTGTTCCGCTGAAAGTTTTCAAGCAATCAGTGATTGACGGTGAAACATTATTCGAGCCAGCCCAAGGTCATCCCGTTCAATCAATTCTGGATAATCCAAACGAGTTTCAAACTAACTACGCTTTGCAGTATTCGACTCTAACCGATCTTTGCGTAACAGGAAACGCATTGCTATATAATGCGATTATAAATCGGAAGCTCATTCATATCCCAGCCGAGTCTATCTGCCTTGATATTGACGGCAATGGTAGGCTAAGAAATTACATGATAACGGGATGGGATAGGCAGTCGATGCCTATGGAAAATATCAAGGCTAGGATAGATCCAAGGAATATAATTCATATCAAAAAGCCTAATGCGAGCTCGATACACTGGGGCCTTAGTCCCCTTGTCCCTGGCCAAAGCCCGATCCTATTCAATCGCTATTCATCCGAATACCTTAACAACTTTTTTCGCAAGGGCGCACAGCCCGGAATGGTCATAACAAGTGGAGAGGGTACAAGCACGAAGCAGAGGGAGGATCTACAGAACAGCTTAGAGAAGCATAATGCAGGAAGGAATAATCAGCGCCGGTTTATGGTCCTGCCTAACGGTTCAACGGCTGAGATCTTTCCGCATACGATCAGCGACATGCAGCTTCTGGACCACGTAAAGAACAATCGTGAGACAATCATAAATTTGCTTGGTGTCCCCAAAGAAATTTTGAGCATACAGGACACGGGGAGCGGGCTTGGGTCAGATCAGTACCGCGAAGCTATTAAGAGTTTCTGGACGGGTACACTGATGAGCCTTGGCGATCTATTAGCCGAGAGCATGAGCCTAGCTTACAAGCCATATCTTGGCGATAATTATGTAATCAAGAAAGACTACAGCCAAGTGCCGGAACTGCAGGAGGATCTAAAGACTAAATCCGATCTTGCAACCGCGATGCTCGGGACTCTTACGCTAAACGAAGTTCGTAAGAAAGTTTGGAAGCTAGACCCGCTTGTTGGGGGTGATGTAACCCCAACTAAGCAGCCCATGCAACCGCAATTCGGTGGTGGATTCCCGCAACAGGCATTAGAACAGATCACACAATCAGAACAGCAGAGTCTTCAGTCACTTCCTCCTGCAGAATCTAACCCTGTGGATAATACCCATTCAGAAGTCGAATTAGATTATAAAAGTCAAAATCTTATGCAATTTGGAAAGTACATAAAAGAGGAAGGTAAATCTTGGTGGGATAAACGGGAGGGCGATGCTTTGGAAAAAGCGAAGCAGCGAGAGGAACCCATTAAAGAGCTATTTTTGGATATGATTGTCGATCAATATGCAACGGCTGCTAGCATTGCGAAAGATATGCTTATCACAAAAACCGTGGAAATTACAAACGAAGAAAAACTGAAAAAAGATATTGCGAGAGCTTTTCAAAAACAAAGGACCAAGTACAAAGAAAAATATGTAAAGGTATTAGACGCAGAAGTAGAACTTGGGTACGACACAATTCTTAATATGCCTTTTGGTGGTCAGAATCAAGAGGAAATAGCCGTTATACGAGACGAAAAATATAAGGACAGAAGGAAAGACTTATTCAAAAGAGCTGAGCAGTCTTACGACTTTCTATCTCAGACTACCATCGACAAGGTTTTCACAACAATTCGGACTGGAATCGAAGGAAACAAAAGTATAGCTGATATCGGTACTGATATTAAGAACGTGGCAAAGGTAAGTCTAGGCCGAGCCGATACTATCGCAAGGACTGAAGTATTGACGGCGAATAGCATTGGGCAAGGCGCAGCTATGCGTGACGCTGCAAAGGTTTTACCAGATCTTTATAAGGTTTGGGTCAATGCCAATGATGAGAGAGTTAGAGGCAATCCAGGTGGTATTTATGCAGATAGCAAAGGGGATCATTGGAGTATCGCAGGTGACCCAATACCATATGATAAAAAATTTGAGAATGGTTTGGATTATCCGAGAGAGGCAGGCGGGCCAGCTCACGAGGTGATAAACTGTCGCTGTACTCTTATAGCAGTATCTAAAAAAGATCTAGCACGATTAGGTTTCAAAAAAGGGAGATAGATAATGGAAGCTCTGAACTTGGATCAAGAATTCTGGAAAGAAAAGCTCTGCATTAAGGTCAAGAAGCTGAAAGATGATTCGATGTATATCGAGGGTTACGCTAACATGGCGACTCTTGATAGGGTCAAGGAGATTATTAACCCGAAGGCTTGGAAGCTAGACAGCTTTAACAAAGCTGGCGTTATCCTTTTCAATCATGATCAGCACAAGCCCATAGGTAAGCCCGTTAAAATCGAGGTGAGAAACGATGGGCTATATATCAAGGCTAGGATTAGCGGTTCAAATGATCCAGAGATAACTAAGATTCGAGATTTGATTGAAGAAGGAATACTTAACCAATTCTCTGTAGGATTCAAAACGAAAGATAGCAAACGATTGAATGACGGAAGCACCGAAATAACCGACGCTGAACTGTTCGAGGTGTCCGTTGTTTCTGTTCCAGCTAATGCGGATTCGCTGTTCAAAATGTCATCAAAGTATCTTAAAAATGAGACATTCAATCAAACTATCACGGAGTATCTGACTATGAAACATGCTGGACCTGCTCTAAGATTCCGTAAAGAACTGAAGAAAAAGAATATCCTTATATCATCGGCTCAGGATATTCTAATTCGAGAAGCAAGTATACCTGCCGAGATCGTGGAAGGTCTTACGTCGGGCGAGATGGAATGGAAAGCAGATTTTTTTGACTTAGTAAACAAAACATTTGGAATCAATGTCAAAGCTAGCTCCGATAATCCTGATGATGATGATAGTGATGCTGCTTCTTCTGCCTCCGAAGCTGCTGCTATTGATGATTCTGCTGCTATTGGATCAGATGAAAGCGGAGTAAAAGATAAGCCTATGGAAGAGGAAGAGGAAGAGGAAGAGGAGAAACTTGTCGATTTAGTTGTGAAGTTCAAGGCAGATTCTGGAATCGAAGATGACCAGATGCCTCCTGATTGGCTTGAAGCATTTTTGAACTGGATGGAAACAAGAAAATCTGGTTCACCTATAACTGTTAAAAACTCACATATAACGGTTAAGGAACTCCCATCGGCTGTTCCAATCGCTCCTGCTCCCCAAACTTCAGTAGCTGTTAAACCAGCTACTGCTGTCGATACCGACGTAAACCCCTACAAACAACAAGCAGAACAGACAAATGTTCTCCTTGGCTTAGTTGTTAATTTATTGCAAACTATCTCTAGTCAACTAGAATCATCGAACGCTCAGCCCAAGCAAGGATTAGAACTTCCCCCGGTTGCCCAACCAATGGAAGCCGTAATTCCTCCGAATGCTGAAACGACGAAATCAATCGCAGTAGTGAATCGGTACGTGGAAAATCTGTCTCAAAGGCTTAAAGCTCTTAATCTATAAGACAAACATTTGGAGAGAATCATGGATAAAGAAATGCAAGAACTGCTGACACGGATCAGCACAATGGAAACCCAGCTTGTAGCTGCTGAGAAAAAATCTCTCGAAGAAAAAGACGAGATGGCTCGCATCATGGCGGGCGGTTCGCACAACTCCCCAATCATCGGCGCAAACAGTCATGAAGCCCGTGCTATGTCTATGTTCGGCTGCAGTCACGTCAAAGCATTACTCGAAGTCAACACAGGTGACGCCAAGTATTCCTGGGTCCCCCTGGAAGTTAAGCAGTCTGTTGTTAGTCTCAAAAGAGCGGTTGATAACGCTCGCTGGTCTGCACAGATGTTTCACGGCGCTCCGCGAGATCATATTGGTCAAAGCCCAGAGCAGGACAGAACAGCGAAAATCAAGGGGATGCTTGATACCTACTTTGCTAAAAACGTCCTTGTGCCACAATTGAAGGCATTCGGAAGTGGCGTAGCGACAGGAGGGCTAGAATGGATACAAACGATCACTGCGTCAAATTATATCCAGGAGTACCAATCTGCCAGGGTAGTAGAAGACAAATTCCGTGATATGCCCATGCCTTCAAGCCCTTGGCTGTTGCCGATTCAGGATGGCTCAACGATAGCTCGGAAGATTGCGGAAAATACGTCGATCAGTGGTGTCAATTTTACAACTGGTAAGCTCACCTTCACGGCAAAAAAGCTGGGCGAGCATTACGTACTGCCAGAAGAGCTTACAGAAGATTCTGCCGTAGCCATATTCGATATCGGTCGAAATGAGGTAGTCGCGGCTCAATCAAGAGCTGGCGAAACGGCGGTGCTCAATGGTGACGATGATGGAACCCATATTGACAGTGATAGCCAAGCTGGCGCAGCAGATTTAGCTGTGAAGGTTTGGAAGGGTCTACGTCGGAATGCACTAGCCAATACGGCCAATGGGGGAACGACTGACTTCAGTAATGCTGCTATTACTGAGGCAAACTTGCGCGTTTTGCGTCAGCGAATGGGCAAGTTCGGCAATAATCCAAGTGAATTATGCTTCTTTGTCTCTTCTGTTGGCTTGCAGCAAATGATGGCGCTACCCTCCGTTATTACGATCGACAAATACGGTCAATATGCTACGGTAATGACCGGCGAGCTTGGCAAGTACCAGGGTATCCCTATTGTTGTATCTGACTATTGTCGCTCGGACTTGAATGCTACCGGCGTTTATGACGGTATTACTGTTAATCGAACTGCGATCTTACTCGTCAATACAACCCGAGCTTTCATCGGTACACGCCGACCCGTCCAAACAAAAATCAGCGAAGACTTGCCAAATCAAGATCGTTGGTTAATCAGCTCTTATCAGCGCAAAGACTTTCAAATGTTTACGCAATCGGCAACGGAAGTCTCTATCAGTTATGGTCTGAATATCGCGGTTTAATTCCTCCATTTTTTTGATAGCCAGAGCTTGGTAATCCCGAGCTCTGGCAACTAACTTTTGAAGGCCAAAAAATGGTCGAGGAAATATTGCGTCTAGGGCTGTATGATTCAAGAGCAATCGTACGTCTAGACACTTGGTCCCCTGGCGTATACCAACAAAAAATGTTTTGTGAAGGGAATTCTCTCTTATCGACTCCATTCGTCTTGTCTCTCGATGTTGGCGCTAGCGTTTATGTCGAATATTATGACTTTGGTGTTGGTGGCGATGTAGGTGAAGAAGTATTTTTAGGGGACCATAACGTAATTACTACGCCGCTAACAAGCGATCGTAAGCTAATTACGAAGATGCACAACAAGCCCGTTATCAAGTGGACTGTGACGGGTGGAAACGTAATATTTGGCGTTTATGTTACGGTCGTAGTTACTCAAGCTAGCGATATAGAGTCAGCTCTAAAGCTGGATGGGCAGACTGTAAACTTGCTCACAGACAAGGGCATGTCCCAAGTTATTTTTGATACTGGAAGCAATACTTGGGAATTCGCTTCGGGTACTGCAGGCATTCAGGACGTTAATATAGTTGGGGCCATAAGCCTTACGGAAAACGGAGATCCTGAATTCTTTGAAGCAAGTACGGTTACAACTCCTGGTAGTCTCCAAACTGTTCTGAGCTATACTGTACCGGCTTTAAAGTCTCTTAATCTATTCGCAATTAAATTTATTTGCAGGCAAGATTGCAGCTTTCAAATTTACGGTAATTCTTTACTAATTGGATCTGGCAGGACAGGGCCTGCAGAGCACAACATTTATTTTGACTACCGTATAGCCAGGGTGTTCGCTAGTGGTATCATAGTGGAGGTCAAGGCAACTGCTCGAACTGGTTCGCCGGTTGCTGATGTTGAATGCTATTTGCAAGGTACACTAACATAAGGGAGTCAGAGCCATGGCAGATCCAAGAGAAAGTTTTGCGACGTTAGAAGACAGCAGCACAGGCGCAGGCGAGGCGCTCATATCAAGAGTAGAAGGTGAAGCCGCCGCCGCGCAAGCTGGTTCCATCGGATTTAGTTTCAAGGATAGTTCTGGAAACGTAATCTTGCCTTCGCTTACTGCTGGCGGATTCATCCAAACTACAATCGTGTTTCCTTATAACGAAGGCGATGCAAGCGCAGGCGTCGATGGTCTTGTCGGATTCGTGTATAAGGATTCGTCTGGTAACCTCATACTTCCACAGCTTGACTCTGCTGGAAATATCAAGGTCGTTGTCGATCATGCTTCGGCTCAAGGCTCGACTTCGGCTGTCGATGGTTCGATTGGTTTTGCTTACAAGGATTCGAGTGGAAACCTTGTTCTGCCTTCTCTCGATACCGCTGGAAATATCAAGGTAACATTCGTTGACAGAACTTGCCTCAAGTCTCCTGCTGGTGAGCTTGCAGCTGGTAGTGCTTCGATTGTTGCCGTTACTGGTGCTTCGATCACCCTTGCAGTTTCTACTGTTTACGACAATATCGGATTTATCTTTTCAAGCCGAAGAGATTCTTTGTTCCAATTGATTCAGACTGATGATGCAACTGTAACCGTGCTTGCAGAATTTATTGTTGGCGCTGGTCAATATACTGTAGTCGGAGAGCTGCATTGCTTCAAGATTACAACTGGCGCAACTGGTACTCAGACTCTGTCGGTTAAGGCGAAAAACTTCGAAGCCCTTTCCAGCCTGCGTGCTACGATCACTGCTCAAGTTGCTTAATTAAGTTGGGCTTGGGGAATTGTCCCCAAGCCCTTTGAGGTTATATGGTTGATCTAGCTCCGCAACAAGAAGTTGTAGATTCAAAGGGAAGCTCTCTTTCCTTCGTTTCCACTATTGGAACGATAGCTGCTAACCTGCCAACGGTAGCAGGCAATAGAATCAACACGATGTTCGTCAGGTGCAAAAACCAAACACCTAACACAGTTAAACTTTTCTATTCGATTGACGCAGGAACCACGTTCCTAGAGCTGCTTCCTGGTGAGGCTATCATGTGGCCGCTCAAAGGATTTATTGCACAGATCCAAGTCAAAGGATCGGTCGCAGGCGTTGGTTATGAGGTTCTTCTCAATCTTGACCAAGCGGGTGAAGTATGAATGAAGTGCAATTCATTCGCACACAGCAAGCAGCACAAACTCCGTTCAGCAATTTGGGAAATGGTTTCGTTGCCGACGATGTTCAAGAGGCAATCGAAGAGGTTCGCACCTTTGCTGCATTGCAGCGATATAATATTGTCTCGGTAAACAACAATCGCTTAAGCAATGGTCAGCGCATGGGATACTCTGAAATATTACCAGATACGCCTATCATCGTCCCTAAAAATTGTAAACTAAAAGAAATAACTTACTCCAATTCTGATATAACAGCCGATGCAAAATTTGACATTTATATAAGGACTCCCCCACTATCGACGCCGGTTCCAGGAGGAACAGCTACACTCCTTCAAACTTGGAACATAACTAACGTCATAGCCGAAGTATTGAGCGGTATGGCTTATCCATTTAATGCAGGCGATGAAATTTTGATAGTGTATACAGATGTTGGAACTAAACCTCTCGATTGTGCCCTTGTAATATTTTTCCTAAGTGAGTAAAAAATGGCTAATTTAATTGCATCAAAACTACAGACTAAATTTTATTCCTTTATGGTTAGCCTCGGCTATTTAGTGCCCGAATGCGTGGACATTGAGAAGGCATATTTTTCTGGTCCTTCTTCACAGCTCGCTAGCCTTGCTGATGCCGATCCTGCGACTACATCGACCAAGCTGACCAAACTGGAAATTTCAAACGGTATTGGATTCTGTCAGCAGCTTAATAAGTTTTTCAATAACGTCGCGGTGACAACCGGCGATTACTTGGCAGTCATTGAACCAATCTTATATGGCAACGATCCTAAGAGCGTCCCTTTGAGCGTGGAAGTTGAGGCAATTGGCGAGCGTCTTAAGCTGCTTTGCCAAACTGCTTTGGAGCTATTTAAAAACTCAAAGGACAACTATACAACATACTGGTCTAGTGAGATCGGTAATGCCGTTGGAGCTATCGGAAGCGGCACAGTTTTCTATGGTATCGACGCGACTGGCGGAGATCTGGTCAACGCAATCACGATCACCGAGCAGTACAAAAAAATGATTAACAATGAGGCTGTCGCTACCTCCGAATATAAATCCATCATTGCAAAATGGCAGCGATTGGCATAAATTTAATAGTCTTGAAGCCAAAATTTATCGAGGTTACTATGATTTTAAGATGCACGAAGAAAAACGGCGACTTTATTCCAATGGTTAAAATCCCATACTTCTGGCAGCCAAAGGCTACGATTAAATTTGGCGAAGAATTGGAGATTGAAGACTTGCTGGGTCATCAACTCCTGGCAACATATCCAGGATGTTTTGAGGTTATGAGTTTCGGTGATAGCCATCGCAAAGCGGAATCAAAGCGCGGAAGACCGAAATTAGATGTTGATACGAAGGTAATCGAAAAGATGGAAACTAAATCAGAGGGTGATTCCTTTGAAGTAGTCTGTAACTAGTCTGTTCAAGTATGGGATACCTGGGCATTAGCTCGGGTATCTCCTTGGGGGTGAGTATGGCTCTTTGCTCTTTGGCAGACGTAAAAATGCAACTGGATATAGCGACTGGAAACCTAACCCAAGACGCGCGTTTAACGCTCTACATAAATGCTGCAACTCAAGCCATCGAAACGTACTGTAGCAGGGAATTCAGCCTAAACGCTACTCGCTCCGAAATCCATGACGGGGACCAGAGCAATGCTATCCTTACTTTGCAATGGCCTATCAATTCGGTTTCAGAGGTATGGATAGACACAAGTCGATTATTTACGGACATAACTCTTAAGCTCTCAGCAACAGAATACGGATACCAGGGCAGCAATCGCGTTACTATGTTTGATCAGATATCCCCAAAGGGTCCCGGTATCATCAAGATTATCTACTCTAGCGGCTATGCTACGCCGCCATATGACCTAAATTTGGCCTGCATTTGGCTTGTAGAATGGTTCTATTTTCACCGAAACCGGCAAGATATGGGCCGGACAACTGCGAGTAAAGGTGATGAGAGCTTGGGGATTCTTTCGGAGGCTCCCAAGATGATCTTGCAGCTTCTAAACCCATATATAAACTATAGCTTAGGCTCTAACTATTCTTCTGTGTTGCATGTATGAGCTATGACGTAATCCTGAAAAGGCTTGAAAATATGCGGCTAGTAGCTGCAGGGGATAACCCTAAACTGCGAACGGCTTTGATAAGAGTCGGAGCAGTTTTAGAGGCTGAGATGAAGCTAAACATCGTTCGTAATAAAATGGTGAACACTGGACGGCTGCTGAATTCGATTCGATACGAAGTTAAATCATCTGGAAGCAAAACAACCCTTACTGTTGGATCTTTCGGAGTCGATTACGCAGCAATCAATGAGTACGGCGGGAAGCTGACAAGCCGACAAATAAACGCGATGTTTGCCAGCTTCCGAGGCAGGGCCAAGCGAGCTGGTAAAGGGGTCATTAGGATTTATGGCGATGGCTCTGGATACCATCGCGCACGTCCTTACATGCGGCCAGCAATAAACAAGCATCGTACTTTCATGCTGGACGTAGTGAGGGAATCTTACCGTGTTTAACACTCAAGTCAAATTAGTACCAAGGTCAACAAAGTCTAAAATTGCAGATGCTTTGAAAGCAATCGTACAAGGAATGCCGGTATTTAAGTACGTTAGCTTTGACAAAATAAAGCTCCTAGCTGCAGACTTTCAGCCCCATGAAATTCCTGGTGCTCAATTTATAGATATCGCGGAAACGATCACTCATGAGAGAAACCGAGCGAAAAGAGATTGGCAGATAACCCTAGAAGTTGTTCTTCGGAGCTCACAAGATGAGGGGGAGGTCACACAGCAAGATTTATGGAATATCGAGTATCAGATTGCCAGAAAGATTTGGGAGGTTCCCAATCTTGGAATTCCGGGGGTTATCCATTGTCTGTACGTGAGCAACTCCACAGATTTGCATTTGCTAGAGCCGTTCTATTTGCTGAGACTAGATTTTTCCGTCCTGTATTACGAACATCTTGTTTCTGATTGTTAGTATGTTAAGATAGCGCAATCATAATCAATTCAATAAACCACCATTTAGGGGTGTTAATATGGCCAAGAACTACGCAAGCATTTACGCTTCTACGAACGATTCCTCTGCTCTTGAGCAAGCCTTTTTCATCAAGCAGGAAGTAACAAAGGGCGTCATTGTTCCACCAACTGGCACCGATTTTATCTACACGCTCGCGGGCGGGAATATCGAGTACACGCAGCCGATAGAGAGCTCGCCACACCGTTCAAGCCGTCATCATAACGACATTATCAAGTCTAAAAAAGAGATGAGCTGGACCCTTCCGATCCTCTTCAATATCGACGAAACCCAAGTGGCAGCAGTAGCAACTGAAATTGATTTTGGCGTTCGCGTGCTTTACAAGTCGATGCTCGGTCGGGAAACCGCAACTGCAGGCGCTGTTTTCGACTCTGTTGATGCTCCAAGTATCACATTTTCACTCTTTGAGAATGGCGATAAATGGGGAAAGCAAGCGCGAGGCTGCTTTGTTGACGCATGTAACTTGACATTCCCCGGTGATGGCATGAGCCAAGCAGAATTTTCGGGCATGGGCGCGGAAGCTGTGCTTGTCGGTATCGGTAAATCAGTAACAGCGAACGCAACTAACACCGTGACCGTTGACGTAGGCGAAGGGAAACGGTTTCCCGTCAACGGGCGAGTAATGGTTATCAAAGCAAACGGTACAACCCGTTCAACCGATACACCAACGGGATCACCAAGAATTGTGCTTTCTGTTGCTGGTGATGTTGTAACTCTATCTGGTGCAAGCTTGACAGACTCAGACGGGTCTGTAGCACTTACTCCTGTATATTTGGCTTACTACGAGCCAAGCACTAAAACCGCAATTTCTAACCCAGTCACGGGACTTGTGGGTTCTATTGCTTTGGTCGGTCTTCCAGAGCAATGCGTACGCTCTGCAACCATTGCGCTCGCTAACGGTCACGAAGCAGTCAATTACTGCTATGGAGAAGATTCAATCGCCGGAAGTTTCTTCGTTGCTGGTTCACGTCTTACTGCAACTCTCTCGCTCGAAATGAATCTCAACGATGATACGGTAGAATTCTATAACTCAATCCAAGCATTCAACGCGCAAAACGTGACATTGGTTCTAGGAACTGCTTCGGGTCGTCGCTGCCAAGTGGTTATGCCAAGGGTTATCTTTCCAGTGCCGAGCGTTTCGGTTCCAGAAACTGGTTCAATTCCAGTAACTTACGAAGGAATTTGCTACCAGTCAGCTCTTGATGCTGCTGACGAAATTACGATTAGTTTCATCTAGCTAAAGGGGGCACACGTTGCCCCCAATCATTTTTTATTGAGGTCTGCAAAATGTCTTTAAAACTACCTAGCCGAACTGACACAATCAAGGTGATTGTCAAAGCCGATTCCGCAATTTTCTGGCCCGATACCGACGAAGAAAAAGACGAGATTTGGTCAAACTATCTGAAGACTCTGAATGAAGATTTGCTTCTCTTCAAAGATGGCGAGAAGCCAACACGCTTCGTCATGCGGAAAGTCTTGAACTATGACCAAGCGCAGAAAGTTCAGAACCAGCAAATGACAATGAAAGATGGTCAGATTCAAGTGCAGATGAGCTTCATCATGGAAGAAGTTCGTCAATCCATCGTGGACATAGAAAACCCTGAATATGTCCCTTTGCCAGATCGTATCCATTTCAAAAAGGATTCGGACGGCGGTTGCTCGAAGGAGATTGTCGAGGGTCTGCATTCCATGGGCGTCGTTATGGACCTGTATACGGCCAGGCAGAACGTGACCGGAAAATTCAGCGAAGATCTGAAAAAAAAATCTTAGCTATGTTGGAACTGGCCTTCGCTCCTCCTGAAAGGGCGAAGGTCTTTCAGTGTTCGACTTGTCCCAAACAGACTCAAGACGCTCGCCGCTGCCGGGAATCCCGCGAAGACTTCACCTACAAAGACAACGGCTCAGTTTTTCCGATCATGGTCACTAAAAACGGTGAGCAGTTTTCGTTTTGTCCAGGCAAGGCGACATGGGATAGTGGAGTAACGCAAGTTTTCCAGATTCTGCTCATAAGTTTCGAGACTGGCAATCTATGGCATGATGGCGGGATAGCCGATCAGCCTGCATGGTTCATCGAATTACTTGGGCTCTTTCTTGTTCGTTACGGAGATCAGAAGTTTTACAGCCGAGCTCAAGCTATACTCGGAGATAGTTCAACTAAGGCTGTTAAAGCCACGAAAGGGCCTAAGTAATGGCGATAACAAATGAACAAATGAATATCTATCTAGGGGTCGATGCAACCATTGCAAGCAAAGAACTAGAAAAGATTAGTGGAGAGCTTGGAAAAACAAACTCAAGCATGAAACAATTGCAAGGAACTTCTGACAGCTTAAATACAAATTTAGTCGGGCTAGCTGGTAGCCAAGCAGTTTTAAGCAATGGAATGTTTAATTCTAATCAAGAGATGAAATCCTTATCCATAGCAGCTAGGGAACTAGCCACAGCATATGATATAGCAAAAAACAAATCTAAGGAATTAATGGAGACAGAAAAAGGTAGGGCAGAGCTATTGCAGAAAGGTTTTGATGCTTTAAAAGTTGCCGCAATATCTACAGGCACAATTCTAGCAGGAATTTCAGGATTTTCAATATTCAAAACTTTGATGGCAGATGGTATTTCATTAACAAATATTATGCCGAATATTATTAAAACTTTTTCAAGTTTATTTTCTTCTGTTAAAACATATGTATCAAACTTATCTCAGTCCTTTAATGGTTTAAGAATATCTGTAGAAGATGTATACGATGGACTAAGTTTAGCTGGTTTTGGTATTGGTGTTCTAGCTGAACAAATAAGTAAAAGTCATTTAGTATCTATTATTTTTGCAGAACATTTAGGAGTTTTATCAGGAGTTTTCGTTGCTCTATCCCTGGCAATGAAGTTAGCTTTAAGCGCATTAGGCTCATTCGCATCCGATTTGGGAAGCAGCCTAATATCTTCAATGGATATGATGGCAGAAAAATTTGCCAAAGCTGAGCAGGTAGCGTCACAGTTTGGCTTTGTGATTAAAAACTTTGGAAATAGCTATGGCAAAGAATTTGTAGGAAGCGTATCTGGATGGGAAGAGGTCATATCAGGATTAGCTGACACCTCTTTATTTTCATCTACGGAGATAAGAAAGGCGACAAAGTTGATTGTCGCTGAAAATCAATCACTAGGGTTATCTTTTACTGATAACACTAAATTTTTGAACAGAGCAGTGGAAATAGCTTCAAGCTCAGGGCTAGAATTGATTGACGTTGTTCAGAGATTACAGTCTGGATTGATGGGTAATAGCACAGCGGTTGCTGCACTAGGGATAAATATTCAATCCCATGCTCTTGAACATAGTGAGCTGAATAAGACTCTACAAAAAACTGTCGGAACTATGTCGTCAATGGAAAAACAGCAAATATCACTAGCTGAGATTTACAGGCAGACAGACCCATTGGTTGGCGCTTCTATAGTTCAAGGTCAAACGATCATAGGTATAAATACAAAGATTGCTAATTCTTACCTAACAATACAATCTAAACTTGGGTCTGTGAACTTCTTATCTAAACAATTAAGTCAAATATACTCGGATTTTTTGAAATCTGTTTCTATTCTTCCAGATACTTTATTTTCTGTTGCCGGTGGTTTTGCTGATATTGCTGGCGTGACACTTAAGGTAGTGGGAACCACGCTGCAATATTTGCTAATTATAGGGACTCTAAGAACTGCTTACACGCTTTTGAATGTTGCTATACAAACCAATATCGTTCTTCAGACATTCCTAAATTCTTCACTAGGAAAACTAGGCGTATCAATCGGACTAAGTGCAAGTAAAATAGACTCTATGGCCTCTCTTGTCAGAGTTTTAACTTCAATTATGAAAGGTGGTATATTAATTTTACTCCATTCATTAGGGTCAACACTTTTAACAGTAGCCAAGGCTTTTGGAGCCGTTAGTTTAGCTATCGTAACAAGCCCAATAGTTTTGGGAATCACTGCAATAACGCTAGCTATAGTTGCTACTGTGAAAGCAGTAGATGAATTAAACAGCGAATTTAAAATAATAGATTTTACTATGGAAGATATTGGTATTAATTTTATTGACCTGAAGAGGTTAGCAGAAATATTTGTAAAAGCTACTGTTGCTGTATTTAATGTATTAGTCCAGTCTATAAAAATAATCATACTAAGCCTGTCAGAGCTTTATAATGCTTTAAAATTAGCGTTCTTATCTACAAAGAGATTATTCAATCCTAGTGAAGCTAATATTTTAAATAAAGAAATTGATGCCACACTAGAGACGATGGATAAGTTAGCTAATAGCCACACTAAAGCATTAGGTACTATTGAAAATTTCTTTGTTGGTATTCTAGGTAGTTCGACGGCATATGGTATCACTTTGGAAAAAAATACAAAACTTATAGAAGATATGGGTTTAAAACAACTGCAGCTTTCAAAAGCTGCTGAGTCTATAGATATGTCAAAAATAAAAATAGAGGTACTTGGAACAGAAGTTGAGAAGCTGATAAACAAATATAAACTATCATCAATAGCAGCAGAAAAAGCAGCGCAAGAAATTTTAAACGGCTCTGAATTAAGCTCTCAGGCTATAAAAGATTACACAACAGCATTAGAAGAACAGGCCACAGTAGGCTTTCAGATCGACAAAGCTAAAATAGATAGCATAAAAGCCATAACAGCAATCACCGGAGAAATGAATAAATCTTCTATGAAAAATAGTAGCGATGAATCCCTAGCAATCATCGCAGACTTTGAAGAAAAGAAAAACAAGGTCAAAGAGTTTGAAACAGCTTTATCAGCTTTGGGGCCGGTTGCTGGTGCTTCTGCTTCTACGATAGTCGCAGCCTATGCAGCCATAGCGAAAGCAAAGAAATCTGCACTAGCCGAAGCTGGACAGAAGAAGATAAAGGAAGCACTAGAAGAAGAAATGAAGCAGGCTAAAGCCCAAGCCGAGCTGATGGATACGATTGGAAAGAAGAACTACGAGTTACAGCAAAAAGCTCTAGGGGATACTCTAAGCGAAAGACAGAAGATAGTTGAATCATTGCGGTATGAATCTGAAGAAGTTGACAGACAAATTCAGCAATATACGACTCTATACGGAGCAAACAGCAAAGTAGTTCAATTGCTGGAAAAGCAAAAGGGACTAATGCAGGAGGCAGCTATAGTCCAAAAAGATATGGCAGACATGAGCTTTTCAGACTGGATTGACGAGCTAAATGTTGCTCTCAAGGAAGCCTTTTCGGTGAACACAATTGCAGACTTTGTGACATTCCTACAAGAGTCATTCAAAGAGATTAGCGATAGTCCAATAGTCGTAAGAATCAAGAAGGTAGTAGATGAAGCAGCCTCAGCAGTAAGCAGCACAGCTAGCTCTGTTGTCTCTGATGTTGGCGCTATGGGCGGCGGCGCTGTTGGTGAAGTAGCTGCAAAGGCGGGCGAGGTTATCAAAGCGGGCGCTGATGTCGCTTTAAAAGCAGCGGGCGCACTGGTTAGCGGTATAGCAAAAGCTGGTGGCTGGATCGGTCAGATTGTCGATATCGTAATGAACGCCGACAAGTATCTGAAGATACTTAATGAAATGCCAAAAATGCTCATGGGAGTGCTGGAAAAACTTCCAGGGATGATGCTCGAAGTTGCGAAGACTTTCCCGCAAATGATCACCAAGATTGCGGAAGCCCTGCCAGGAATTCTTATCCAGATTGTAAATGCGATTCCGGCACTGATAGAGGGTTTACTCTCTGCCTTGCCCGTGTTGATAGAAAGATTGGCCGAAGCGTTTCCAGAACTTTTCATTAAGTTAGTTTCTATGATTCCAAAAATTCTGTCGCTTCTTGTAAAGGCATATTTTAAGGCAATACAGAGTCTATATAAAGGTCTTATAAAAGGCATAGGAAACCTATTTTCTGGCAAGAAGATCAAGATACCCGATATCAAGGTAGATCAAAAAGCATTCAAGCAAGTAGCTCGTATAGCAGGCGATGCAAGCAAAATGTTCGAGGTCAAAGACCTTGCTGAGCAGCTCAAAACACCAACTAAAGAAATGACAGACGGGGTTATAGAGGCATTCGACCTTGGAACCAAGAGGCAGCTCAACGCATGGCAGCAGACCGGCGCAATGCTTACCCACTGGTCAGACGAAGTTGAGAAAATATTTACATCAATATGGAAAGAAATATTAGGTCTTGTTATGGCCATAGTTGGTGAAATTGAGAATCTATTCCACACAATTGCAAAAGCAATACTCGATGTTTTCACAGCAGTTATAAAAGCATTCTCAGATGTATGGGAATTCGTTAAGGACATGTTTGGCGCTATAATTGAGGCATTTAAAGGTGTTTGGGAAATTGCGAAGCAAGCCTTCGCAAGTATAGTAAAAGCGATCGAAGACGTTTTTGTAGCGGTGATAAAAGCATTTTCAGATATGTGGGAAGGCGTCAAACAGATATTTGCTTATATAGTTCAAGCATTCTCGGAGCTATGGGAGCTAGCTAAGGAAGCATTCGCAAGTATAGTAAAAGCTATAGGAGACGTATTTGTTGCAGCGATAAAAGCAATAAAGGATAGTTTCGATACAATCGTCAAGGCTTTCTCGGATATGTGGGAGGGTGTTAAACAGATATTTGCATATGTAATAGAAGCATTCGGCCAGATTTGGGAAGTTGCAAAGGAAGCCTTTGCAACTATAGTGGAATCCCTGGGCAATGTCTTTACGTCGGTGGCAAAAGCAATCAAAGATACTATGGATACCGTAATAAAAGCCTTCGCTGATATGTGGGAAGGTGTTAAAGCGATCTTCAAAAATATAGTGGAGGGTTTTGCTACTGTCTGGTCTGAACTCAAAGAAGGATTTAATAAATTATGGGATGGATTCAAAAACATTATAAGCGATGCCTTCAAGCCTATATCTGAGTTATTCTCTAACTTCAAGTTCCCTACATTCTCCTGGCCTGAGATCAAAATACCAACGCTCTCATGGCCTGAATTTAAAATGCCTACATTCTCATGGCCTGAAATAAAAATTCCAGCTATTACTGTTCCCACAATTACACTGCCAGAATTCGATTTTAGTACCCTTAATACTAATATGACGGACGCCGGTAAGGCTTTAGGTAATGCGGTTTCGTCTGCAATCAAGAAGCCTTTCAATGTGTTTATAGATGTGCTTAATGGTCTAAAATTCCCTGGTCTATCTTGGAATATTTCAGCAGGAAAACTAGGAAGCTGGTCTGGTAAGCTATGGGATGAAATTGATTTAATACCTGGAACAATAGCACGACTTGCAAAAGGTGGTTTGCTAGAAAGTTTCGGGACTCCTGTCGGTACTGACACGATTCCAGCCATGCTAAGCCCTGGTGAGTTTGTAGTAAGTAGGAAGGGTGTTGAGGCAAATGGCATTGGAATGCTTCAGCAGATGAATGCTGGAAATAGACCACAAACAAGCGGAGGTAATACTTACAACATAGAATTTAACATTCAAGTCGATGCTAAGACCACGATGGACGAAAGCTATATCAAAAACAATCTAATTCCTAAGATGCGAGAAAACCTGAAAAGAGCTAGCCTTGACGGGGAATTTGTCATTAATGCCAGAGGGATTCGACCATGATTGTAACTGAACTTGGGTATCTCGAAGGACCCTACCTTAATGATGCCTACCTCACATTCTTACAGACTGACAGCTTACCGTTTCAAGCGCAGGCTCAAATATTCGCGTCTAACAGTGTCAGGACTCAAGCCAATCGAAGGATAGACTCGGGTATTGGTACGGTATTGACTCAAGTCAATCGACTGATTAGCGCCGCTGTGCAGCCTGCGAATACTCAGATCAATCGACGTATAACTGACACCGAGATAGTTTTGACTCAGTCTCAGCGCAGGATTGACTCGGGTTCTGATAGTTTGCAGAGTCAGATTAGTAAGCGAATTGATTCAGGACTGAATAGCCTCAAGACTCAGATCAATCGACGTATAACTGACACCGAGATAGTTTTGACTCAGGCTCAGCGCAGGATTGACTCGGGTTCTGATAGTTTGCAGAGTCAGATTAGCAAGCGAATTGATTCAGGACTGAATAGCCTCAAGACTCAGATCAATCGACGTATAGACAGCGGAAATTCTACTGCAAAGACCCAGATATCTAAGCGAATAACAGATCAGGAATTGGCAAGGACTCAGATACATAAGCGAATTGCATCGGGTTCTAAGTCTTTGCCAATGGAAGTTATTCGGACTAGTTTGAGTCACTCAAACTGCTACGGATACCTTGAAGACCCCTACTTAGATGACGTTTACCTGGGAAATCGTCTTTGTGTTGCGTTAAGGACTCAAGTTACGCGCATTCAGGCCGTGGTCATGCGGACCCAGATTCTGAGAGCTCTTTACAACACAAAGTTGATTCGGATCTTACACAGATTCCCAAGTAGGGGCACTAGTGGCGTTAATTGGACGATTGTAGTCGGTAGTACCGCAGCCGGTGATTTTGCTCTGAACAATGTCAACACAGACATAGTTGAGCAAGTATGGCGTGCTACTTCGACAAGCGCAACTATCCAATGTGACACAGAAATAGCACAAGGAATTTTCCTTGATACCCTTGCCATTTTGAACCACAACTTGACGACTTCAGCAACTGTGCAGCTTCAAGCTTCAAATAGTTCAATTTTTGCAACAACTCCATATGCCCAGAATTTAATCACAGAGCTCACAGATATGTTCTGGATCGAGCCTTACTTACCACTGACCAGTTATAGGTACTGGCGTTTCGTTATCAATGACCCAACTAACACTAGCGCAATTCAGATTGGTACTATCGTTTTTGGATCGTCTATCATCTTCCATGGCGAATGTATTGTTGACCAAGTACAGAAGCGGAAAATACATTTTTCTGACAAAGTAAAAACTGAGGGATTCACTAACGTATCGAATGATAGAGCACTGAAGAAGGCTCTGAGCTTTAGCTTTAAATCATTAGATTATACCCTTGAAAATTATCAAAACTTGAATGAGGTTATAGACTACATAAGAACAACTCTGAAAGCTCTTTGGATACTAGATCCAAGGTTGACAAGCCGTTTTGCAGTGTTCGGCAAGATGCCTGAAATACCAGCAGAAAACCATAGAGTTTTAGGAGCTACGCTAGACTATATTGATATCGACATTACTGTCGATGAAAGCCTATGAGGTATTGACGATATGTCGGGGATAGACAGAAGAAAATATTTAACAGCGACTGTCTTGGATCAAGCATTACTGGATTGGTGTCATGACAATTTGGAATCTAAACTAGAGCTCATAGTTGATATTGAAACCCCAGACCCTGGCGTTTTCATCCATGCCTCGGATCGTAACAAATATGTAGGGAATACTTTTTATGAAGCTCTAGTCACTTTCCCAGTCATCAATAGGACGGTAGGCGAATGGCTTGCGCCTACTATCCAATTTTCAAACTTGGAAATTGTGCTATCAAATGCCGATGGAAGATTTAGCAAGTACATGAGCGGCGGCGCTGATTACGATGCTTTTATTGGTAAGAGTGTCGAGGTTAAACTAGGTCTTGCTGAGCAATCAAGTACCTATTCTCGGATCTTCAACGGAAAAATAACGGACATAGGAGGCATATCGAGGAATAGTTTCTCTATCACGTTCATAGCTCGTGACCTTTACGATGATTTATCAATAAACTTTCCAACTCAGGCTTTCACGAAAGACGACTTTCCATTTATTGACGACAGTGTAGCAGGTAAGCTGGTTCCCGTTATCTATGGAGATTGGACTACTGCACTAGACCCAGATGATGCTTGTATCCCTGCATATATCGTCAATGGCTTAGATCCAGACGTTCAGGGAGGTCCGAGGGATGACCTAGAGCTTGTGATATCAATCAACGGTCTTATCAGCTTTGATACGACTAACGTCTATCTGTTCAAGTCTGACATTTTTTGGCTGGTAACGGCTGCAGATGTTTACAGCGTAGGACCTGGGAACAATACCTTTCGGATAAAGCAGAATTCCGGCATATGGCACGACGACAACGGGACACTGATTGCCTATCTATACACTGCAGGCGATGTTTTCTTCGTAAGAGTTCGTGGGAAAGACATTGGTGCTTATGATGATAATATTATCTCACAGGCAAGAGATCTTTTACTCTCATATAGTACATTGATAGCAGGTGATTTTGACTCGAACTGGGATACCTACCGCGATAAAGCAACCCCAGCCCAATCAGCAATATCTACTTTCAAGTCAAGGATATGGGAGAATGAGCCGAAGCCTTTGATAAACTATGTTCTGAGTCTCTTGGAGCAAGTGAGGCTAGAGGCTTTTGTTGATAGGAATCTTAAGTTAAAACTCAACTCATTACATTTTGAAGATTGGGTATCGGCCCCTACCTATGAAATAAAAAATTGGGATGTTGTCGCTGCATCTATGGTTCCTAAGATTGACGATAAGAATCTATTCAATCGGGTGCGAGGTGATTTTGATTATCATCCAAACCGAAACCAGAATACTCGATTGACGCCATTGCAAAGAAACAATGCTTCTATCGCACAGGTAGGTAAGGCAATATCCAAGCAAATTGTGTTCCCAAACCTTTACATAGAGGCCACAGCTATTTATCAGGCTGTAGAAATACTTCGACTTGCAAGCTCACTGTTTGAAACTATTACGTGCAATTTAACATGGAGGTCGATGCTCCAAGACATTGGAGGATTCATCATGGTTGACGTGGACATAGGGGCATTGACGTTTGTATCGGTGCCCATGATGATCAGAAACATTGGATACGATCCAACTGGATTAAAAATTCCGGTTACGCTCTGGAATTTTCAACTCGTGCCCTTTCCGTCTTATACGCCGCTATACAGTGGGACTGTTGGCGGTTACAATGCGACAATAACGCAAGAATAATAATCATTTAAGAGGATATGACAAAATGGCAGTTACATTAATAATCAGCGAAACCGCAGCAGGCGCAGCAGCAAGTGATGTTCTGGCTGGCGGTTCGGCTGGCGTAGATCTTGGCCAAGTCACGAACGGTCAATACGCACCTTTGACATTGCAGTCAGCAAATACCGGCCACCAGGATTTGTTCCTGCGTCACGATGCGGTAGTCGACCCTATAACTGATGTAAAATTTTATATTGCGCAATTTTCTGGCGTTTACGGTGGCGCTGGCACAGCTGCTGGTGATTTTACAATCGTCGGAAACTATGGTGCTGCCGATACTGGAGCTACTACCAATAACGGTGATGGCCTCTCGCGCGGATCTCACATTGACATGAGCTGGGATGTTTCCGTTGCTTCTCAGTTCGGCTATTCGCGTGAAGCGAGCGGTCAGATGAGAATATTCGGCAAATCCTATTCAGGCAATACTGGCCTCTCTCTCGCGCTTGCCTTCGACATGCACGTAGACGCCGCGAGCTACTGGAACGGAGCGACTGAAGTCGATGCCACGACTCCTGTGACTGGAAAAATTGGCAAGAGCACTGATACTGTGCTCGGCAACCGTGGTCATATTCGGAACCGCTTTTATTTGCATACAGGTGAAACAAATGGCGGGGTAGTCCAGTATGACACAGTTTGTTCCTTCGCGTATACGGCTTAATGACATAGGACCGGTATTCATGCAAGATTCCAATTTTATTTCTTTCGACCTATCGAATCGCTGGCTTTTCCGCTGGCGGTTCGACTTCCTGGGCAATTCACCAACGCGACTAGGCGGCTGGTATCCAGCAGGTAGACCCGAGGATACAGCTTCAGCAGTCAACAAAACTGGTCTTTGCAGAGCAATCATCGAAGGAAAAAACTTTATAACGAAAGAGATAAAACCTTTTTGTGATTGTGCAGGATATGATTTTATAAACTTTCAACACTTGGCTTTATACATAAATCAAGGCGGTAAAGTAATCCAGCGCACGCATGGGATGCGTTTAATTTATCGGCATGGTGTGGTTAATTGCTATGAGACAGGGCTTATTGAAGATGTTAGACGCGAGTTTAATGAAGCTGATGGATATCCTGAGTGGACACGGTTTTGAAGTGAACGTCATTGAATCCGATGCGGATATAAAAGATGATGGATTTTATTTTTTTGCAAGAAGCGAGCACGATATCGGAATTGAGCACTGGTCAAAGGCTGCAGCTCATAAGATGAAAGTTGCTAATGACCACGGATTATATTGTGATGGGTTCATTTCTTTAATTGACTGCGAAGATATAGACGTTTTTTGTAACAGGATGATAGTTTGGAATAATGCAGTAAAAAATAGTCACCTATAAAGGGAATTTAGGATATGACGATTATCAGCCGTAGAAAATATGATCACCCAGCTCTGGCAACGGCAGGCGGTTCTGGATTACATGCTTCAATTGAGAACTTATACACGGTTCTTGGCAATGACTCGATGAGTCGATATGCTGCATTCTCAGCGATTAATAATAGCACGGTTGCGGTAGTAGCGCACGAATTCGGATTGGATTTTGCGAACCTAAAAGTACAAATTTTCACCGGCACGTACCCTGCACTGACTCTTGTCTCTGACCCTATTGGCTCAGGCTGGACGGTTGCTGCTACCACTGGCCTTGCATCGCGGTCAATTGATGTGACTACACCGGCTTCAGGTGGACCTCATACTTATGCGGTTCTAGTGAGCCATGAATCGAACGCTACTGCTTTTATTCCTGGACTTGTTAGCATTGGTGCGCAGA
>Ga0315276_10000760_pt1 | contig 28141 bp, 37 predicted proteins | sample YL17G05_0_MG_FD_204542 | JGI IMG/M metagenome (GOLD analysis project Ga0315276, IMG submission 204542) | Sediment microbial communities from Yellowstone Lake, YNP, Wyoming, USA - YL17G05_0 | ecosystem: Environmental > Aquatic > Freshwater > Lake > Sediment | place: USA: Wyoming | collected... | reverse complement strand
GACGAGAGAAGTCATTCTCACACGGTGGCTGGGGCCTTTCTGACTGCATATCGGCAGAAAAATCCGCAGGACAAGATTGTAATAATTGACTTGTTCAAACAATCTTTGCCAGAATTTGACGCTCTGGCAGCAGAATCTAAATACGCTATCCTTCAAGGCAAAGAAAAAACAGCTGAACAGACAAAAAGATGGTCTCAAATTGAAAAAATAATTGAGCAGTTCAAATCCGCTGATAAATATCTTATTTCAACGCCAATGTGGAACTTCAGTATCCCCTACAAATTGAAACATTATATTGATATCATAGTTCAGCCGGGTTATACCTTTACAACAACAAATACCGGCTATAAAGGCCTTGCAGGCGATAAACCTCTGTGTCTGATACTTGCCCGCGGAGGAAGTTATGACAATGATTCGCCAATAGCCTTTCAGAAAAAATATCTTGAATTCATCCTGGGCTTCATCGGCTTTACAGACATTAAAACAATAATCTGCCAGCCAATGCTGGGTGATGAAAAAACCGTAGTTGCCGCACAGACCAAAGCCATCACCGAGGCAAAAGCAGTTGTACAAAAATTCTAAAATCAGTTAATATTAAGAAATAAACCGTGCGATTATATCTGATAAATCCACGCAATTCACTCATAAGCCTTGCCAATATCCGCAATAACCGCTGGAACCGTTATCGAATCTGGAAACCTCTGGGCCTTTTAGTCCTGGCTTCGGCCACGCCGCCTCAGTGGGACATCAAGATAATTGACGAGAATCTCGGCACAGCCGACTATGCGTCGATGCCCCGACCGGACCTGGTGGGCATTACCGCTTTCACCGCCCAGGCCAGCCGAGCTTACGAATTGGCCACTGAATTTCGCAACCGCTCGATACCGGTAATAATGGGTGGTATTCACGCTACTATGCGTGTACAGGAGGCCCTCGATTACGTCGATTCGGTAGTAACAGGCGAGGCCGAACTTGTCTGGCCGAGAGTTTTAGCCGACTTCCAGAATGGCTTCTTAAAGAGAGTTTATGCCGGCGAATATGTGGATATGAAAAATGTTCCGCCTGCAAGACACGACCTGCTGCCCAAGGGATACGCTTTTGGTTCGATTCAAATCAAGCGAGGCTGCCCGCTTAATTGCAACTTCTGCAGCGTTACGGCCTTCAATGGTCCCCAATACAGGGCTCGGCCCATTGAAGATGTCGTACGCGAATTCAAAACAATCCGGGAAAAGTATGTTCTGGTTGTTGATGATAATCTCATCGGAACCAGTAAAGAACATATCAGCTGGGCCAAGAGGTTGTTTGTCGCGATGATTGCTGCCGGCATCCGCAAGAAGTGGATCGCACAGACTACAATCAACATCGCCGATGACGACGAATTGCTGACGCTTGCCTCCAGGGCCGGCTGTAGAGGCGTTTTTATCGGCTTTGAATCGCCGACTGCTGAAGGGCTGGCTGAAGTGGGCAAGAAATTCAATCTCGTCAAAAACCGGGACATGAGAGACTCTGTCCGCAAGATAAAGCGACACAATATCCTTGTGGTCGGCTCTTTCATTATAGGCCTGGACACCGACAAACCTGGTATCGGCAGACAGACAGTCGAAGCGGCCAATTTTTATGGCATAGACCTCCTCAATACAATGGTTCTAACGCCACTGCCCGGCACACGCCTCTGGGAAAAAATGGAAACACAAGGCAGAATCACAACCAATTCTTTCCCTAATGACTGGAAGTATTACACGCTTACTCTCCCGGTCGCCGATTATAAACATTTGTCTCGGGACGATGTTATTAGAGAGCTCGAATACTGCGACAAAACTTTTTATTCTATACAGAGAATATTAAGCCGACTATACGGCAATTTTCGGCAAAGACACTGTTCTTTTATTACGATGATAGCCAACCTTTCGTACAGGTACAACTTACGCATAGCTCGCAAGGCACACCGGCAATTCAACTTATCCAGTGGCCAGGCGATCAAATACACTTCCGAAAATCGAGTCAGGATTTCCTGTTTGAAAGAAAAAGACGCTTTATCTGAAAAAAGATTAAAAGATGTCCGGCACAACTGATAACACAACAAACGATGAACTTGCCTGGCAGCAAATGACTATCATATTTTATCTCCTGAGACGACTTTGAAGGCCTGTGGCAGACAGTTAAGAATATCTGTGGCAATCAGACTTATCTGGCCTTTATCTTTCGCCGCCAAATCTCCCGCAAGACCATGAACGTAAACAGCCAATACAGAAGCTTCAAAATTATCAAGTCCCTGCCCACACAGAGCGGTAATTGCACCGGTTAACACATCACCAGAACCAGCCGTTGCCATACCGGGATTACCGGTAGTATTGACATATACTTTTTCAGTATCAGTAACCACCGTACCAAAACCTTTGAGCACAATAACGGCTCTGGCAGCACGGGCAAATTCAACAGCAACAGTTTCTCTGTTCTCGGGCATAGGTGTTCTTAAAAGCCCTGACCAGAGCCTTTTCATTTCGCCTGGATGAGGAGTAAGAATAATATTCGCTTTGCATATATCGGGCCAGCTCGGCAAAAACGCTAAATTATTCAAACCATCTGCATCTATAACAAGCCTGATTCCTTCAAGCCGCAAAAGATTTTCAAGCACAGCCTTAACGCCATTGGATATGCCCACGCCCGGCCCAAATGCAATAATGTCGTTTTCCTCGACAGATTTTAAAACAGTATCGACTGCCTTTGCACTGATTTTGCCGGTGGAATCCTCGGAAAGCGGAATCGTTGTATAACAAGGTTCAATTGCTGCTACAATGGGCAGAACACTCGCAGGTACTGCAAGCCTTACAAGGCCTGAGCCGCTTCGAAGCGCACTTTTTGCCGCGATGGCCGCAGCCCCGCTAAATCCTCTGCTGCCGGCGATTACACAGACCTTTCCGAAATCGCCTTTATGGGCATCGACCCTGCGAGCAGGCAATTTAGGCATCTCTGTTACCTTTTGCATAATATACCTTTCAATCATAACAGCCGGCTTTTGCCTCAAGTGTCATATCGGCAAAAAGGCTTGCCTTGTATTTATACCAGGCAAGCGATGCTACCATCACGGCATTATCAGTACAATATCTTTTGGGTGCAACCAGCAGCTTTCTATCGGTTCGCTGCGCCATTTTTTCAAGCTCATTTCTCAAAAAGGTATTGGCTGCAACGCCGCCGCCGAGCAGAATGGTTTTTGCTCCAACTTTGTCGCAAGCCTTCTCGGTTTTCCTTATAAGAACATCCACTACCGCAGCCTGAAATGAAGCTGCGATATCTGCAATTTCTTCTTGGCTCATTTTGTCAATGCGGCTTTTTCCCTTCATATCCTGACCCTGACAATAATAAAGCACAGCGGTTTTCAGGCCGCTGAATGAAAAATCAAGCGAATCCTTCGCGAGCATCGTCCTGGGGAAATCAACTGCGGCAGGATTTCCTTTTTCCGCAGCCTTTTCAATGCTCGGCCCCCCGGGATAAGGCAGATTCAGAATCGATGCAACCTTGTCGAAGGCCTCGCCCGCCGCATCGTCAATGGTTGAGCCAAGCAGCTCAAACTCAAGAACATTTTTGTATTCATACAGACTTGTATGACCGCCTGAGACAACTATCGCCACTGCGGGAAGCTGCAAATCTTTGGTCTCCATCATTGCCGATTGAAGATGGGCGTGAATATGGTTTATTGCAATTAAAGGTTTTTGCCATACAAGTGCGAGAGTTTTCGCTGCCGTTATACCAACGACAAGCGCAACGGTAAGTCCCGGCTGATTTGCAACTGCTATTGCATCTATATCGCTGCTGCCAAGTCCTGATTGTTCTATTGCCTGTTCAATAATCGGATAAATCTTTTCGATGTGAGCGCGTGATGCAATTTCCGGCACAACGCCGCCGTATCTGCAATGAAGTTCTGCCTGTGAAGAAACGATATTCGAAAGCACTTCTGTTCCATTGCGCACTACTGCAGCAGCAGTTTCATCACAGCTTGTTTCAATACCGAGGATATTAACATCAGTTTTCATCAGACAAAATAATAATGAACTGTGTCGGATATGTCAATTTAACCACAAAACGAAATGGGGGGTGAATCCCAAAGTTCCTCACTGCTGATATCAGGAAACTTTTTTTTAAGATACGCTCGTTCTTTTTCAATTCTTGCCTGCGGAAGTTCCTTCTCAAAAAGACAGACAAAATATTCCTTGTCTTTCCGGTACTGGTCCTTTCTTAAAATGGTGCCGCTCGTTTTAATAACCTGTCCGTCATGAAACCTCAGAGTGATTTTAACCTTGCTTCCCTGTTTTAAGGACGATTCTTGCGGGTCGAAATCTGAAAAGAAAAACCTGACCGCTTTTGCCGAAATGCCAACCACCTGCGTCTGCATATTTAGAATTTGAGGAGCCGCCATCGGCGGATAAGTAAATCTGGAACACTGACGTCTTTCCCCCCGTCTTCTGTCGGTCCTTCGATGGTTGACACATGGGTGAGCGGTATCATCAGGTATGCCCCGTCTCCGCTGCTGCTTTCTTCTATCTAAATCAGGCTTTTCCATAAAATAAACTCTATTTCTGAATTTAAGAATTTTAAGCTCGGTATTCCGATTTTACAAGTACAAAAAACTGCCACAATATGCTTTTCACGATTCTGGCCAGCGTAAAACCTCAGCAGCTTCAACTCTGCCGGAACAAGCTTTATAGACATATTAACCGGCGGTAAATCGCCATCGGATAAATCTTTTCGATGTGAGCACGCGATGCGATTTCCGGCACAACGCCGCCGTATTTCTGGTGAAGTTCTACCTATGAAGAAACAACATTTGAAAGAACCTTTGCCCCGTTGCATACCACAGCAGCAGTCTCATCACAGCTTGTTTCAATGCCGAGGATATTCACATCCGTTTTCATCGGACAAGATAATAATGAACCGCATTGGATATATCAATTTAATCAAAAAATATAATTGGGGGGGAATCCCAAAGTTCCTCGCTGCTGATATCAGGAAACTTTTTTTTAAGATATGCCAGTTCCTTGTCGATTCTTTCCGGCGGGAGTTCGGGTTGGAAAAGACAGACAAAATGTTCTTTCTCTTCCTGGTATCGGTCCCTTCTTAAAACAGTGCCGGTCATTTTAAAAACCTGTCCATCATGGAACTTTAGAGATATTTCAACCTTGGCTCCCAGCTTCAAGGTCGCTATCTGCGGGTCAAAATCTGAAAAGAAAAACCTGATCGCTTTTGCTGAAATGCCGACCACCTGCGACCGCATATTCAGAACCACAGGAGCCGCTGCCAGAGGATATGCGATTCGGGGATACTGACGTCTTTTCCTCTGTCTTCTGTCGGTTCCCAGGCGGTTAATACAAAGTTGAGCAACAGCATCGAGCTCGTCCTGTCTCCGCTGCCGTTTCCTTCTATCAAAACCAGGCTGTTCCATAAAATAAACTCCATTCCTGCTCTTGAGGATTTTAAACTCAGTGTTCTGATTTTACAAGTATAAAAATCTGCCGTAATATGCTTTTGATGATTCTAGCCGGTGTAAATCTCAGCGGCGTTTGTTCTGCGGGGACAAGCCTTACAGGCATATCCGCCGACGGCAAATCGCCGACAATTTTAATATTTTGTTTATTTGTACAGCCAAAACCTATTTTTTCAGCGGTTTTGATTAAAGGCAACCGTTCAGGGCTAAAGCCTATTAAATCACAGCATACAACTTCCGCAGCCATAGGGTCAACGGATGCAGCCAGCCAGCCGAGTTTTCTGGGATTACCTCTTATGGGGCCGGGACCCTCCATTACAACTATGGCATCGATAATCGTCAGCACAGGATTGAGCAGCTTATAAATATCTATCAGCATTGTGCAAAAATTATCAAAGGTTGCGCCTTTTCTGCAATGCCAGATTGCCTTTGCCTTTCCGCTGACACAGCCGAACATATTTTTGACTGCGATAGTCGCCACAATCTGCTGATGGGTCTTGAGCTTCGGCAGGTTTATAATCTTATCAGCCTCAAGTGCAACAGAACTGATACCTATTTTTGTTTCTGAATGCTCAAGCGTGCATTTTACAGGTTTGCCAAGTTGTCTTATTCTGACGCCGAGTTTTTTTAAGGGCTCAACAATGCCGAGCGCCTCCGCACAGGCGGCAGCGTTTGACCACGCAGGAGAATCCGCAACGAACGGTTTTGCGCCAAAATCAAGAAGGATTTTTGCAAGTTCTATAATTACGGCAGGATCGGTTTGAACAGCACAACTGGCAGGTCTTGGGGCTATCATATTCGGCTTTATGAGAACCTTGTCGCCTTTATTTATAAAAGCATTGATGCCGCCGTGAAGCTCAAAATGTTTCAGCAATGCGGCCTGTACCTTTGCAGGGTCATAATCATCGCATCTTGTCAGTGAAACTTTTACTTGTGCCATTCTGCAGTAAGATTTTAACGTTATATTCGTCAGCTTCAAGAAATTGTTTTTAAGACCGCTTTATTAGTGCTATAATATGCCGCAAATGAAAGAGCTTTTAAAAAAACTTATTCAGGCAAAATCCACATCTGATGTCGGCGAAATCGACTGCGCCAACGTGCTGGCCGATTTTTTTCTCGCCGCCGGCATAGAACCAAAGGTCGATGTCTGGGACTCTAACCGTGCAAACCTGACTGCCGTCCTTAAATCTGCAGGAGAAAAACCGGCTCTTTTATTTGTCGGTCATCTCGATGTTGTGCCTGCGGAAAAGCGGGGCTGGCAATTTCCCGCCTTTGGGGCAATAGAACATAATGGAAAGATTTTCGGCAGAGGCGCCTGTGATATGAAGGCCGGCATTACGGCAGCAGCGGTTGCAATGACCGAAATATTCCAGTCCAAAGTTGAGCTTAAAGGCGATATGATTTTCGCTGCTACGGCAGGCGAGGAAACCGACAGTGCCGGTATCAGGAGGTTTCTCGAACCATTCGTAAAAGGCACTTGCGGATTCTGCGGCAGCATAGTGCCGGAGCCGACAAATTTCGAGCTTGTTACCGCTCATCGCGGGCTTTTGTGGCTTGAAATCAAAACAAAGGGCAAAACCGCCCATGGCTCAATGCCGCAGCTCGGCGTAAACGCGATAGAGTCAATGAGATTATTTTTAAACGAGCTTGTATATTATGATGATATAAATGTCGAGCCTGATAAGCTGCTCGGCCGCTCGTCAATAAGCGTAAACAAAATTATCGGCGGCTCAGCAACAAATATAGTGCCTGACAGTTGTCTTATACAAGTAGATATTCGCACCCTGCCGGGGCAGAATCACAGCCACATAGCCGGGGACTTTGAAAAGATGTTTTCAAAACTTTCCCAGCAGGATACTGACTTTGCGGCCGAACTGAATATCCTTCGTGATGTTGTCGCTCTTGATACAGACCCCGATTGCGCGTTTGTCAGCCGGTTAAAAGAATTGATAAATAAAAGCGAGTTTAAAACCGTACCATTTACAACTGATGCGCCTTTTATCGCACAATTAAATATCCCTGTGGTTGTGTTCGGACCCGGCAGACCGGAACTTTGCCACAAGCCGGATGAATTCATTGAAACAGAAGATTTGCAAAAAGCGATAGACCTCTACAAAAGAATTATTCTGCATTTTCTGGCATGAGGAAATCAGTCGCAGAGTATTTTATTATTATTCTTCCACTGTTTGTTTTTGCTTTGCATACTGTGCGATAACCATCTGCTGAACATTTGGCGGAACAACTTCATAATGGCTCAGCGTCATTGAATAACTGCCCTGACCGCCGGTAACGCTTTTAAGCTGACTGTCATAATTCGAGATTTCAACCAGTGGAACCTGCGCCTTTATGACCATCATATTGCCCGCCAGCATATCCTGTCCCTGGACGCGTCCTCTTTTGCCGGACAGGTCTCCTGCGATATCGCCGACGTATTCGGCGGGTATGGTAATTTCTATATTTACAATCGGCTCAAGAAGACAGGGTTTTGCCTTTTGCACGGCGTCGATGAAAGCGCCCTTCCCCGCGGCACGGAACGCCACTTCCTTGGAGTCAACAGGATGATGTTTCCCGTCATAGATGGAAACCTTGACATCCTGTATCGGGAAACCGGCAACAATGCCGTTATCCATTACTTCCTGAATACCTTTGACAACAGGAGCTTCATACTGACCCGGGATAGAGCCGCCGAATATATCCCATGTGCACTGCAGCGGTTTTTCGGAGCCGCGAGGGGCCGGTTCAACCCGGAGATACACTTCGCCGAACTGCCCTGCACCGCCGGTCTGTTTCTTATGGCGGTAATGTCCATCGGCCTTTGTTGTAATCGTCTCACGGTATGGTATTTTAGGCGGTTTGGTATTGACCGCCAGCTTAAATCTCTTTGACATCTTTGAAAGCATAACGCGCAGATGTAAATCGCCCAGTCCGCTGATAATTAGTTCTCTGGTCTGTCTGTCGCGGCTGACCTTAAAGCACACATCCTCTTCTGTAAGTTTTTCCATCGCTGAGCCTAATTTCTGCTCATCTCCCTTTGATGCGGGTTCCAGAGCAAGGCTGAACATCGGCGACGGAAGTTTGGGCATTTCGAATTTTCCTGTTACCTTGCCATCGTGGATGAGGTCGCCTATCTGGAGTTCCTCGATTTTAGCAAGAGTTACAATATCTCCTGCAGCACCGGCATCGACCTCACTGATTTCAGCCCCCTGCGTCTTGAGGACATGACCGGGCCGAATTGCTTTTCTGTCAGTGCTTCTGAACATTGCAGTATCGCTTTTGAGTGTTCCGCTGAAGATTCTCATAGAGGTGTATTTCATATTTGTACGTGGGTCAAGTCCGATTCTGAAGACAAGCCCTGCCAGAGGCCCCGCCGGGTCAGGCTTGATTTCGGTCTGATTTTCTCCTGCGACAAGTTTTGCCGGCCTGCATTGAGCCGGCGAAGGAACATAATCAGTTATAAAATTCAGCAATTCGGTTATGCCGATTTCTTTTCTGGCATTGGCAAAAAGAATCGGCACGATAGTGCCTTCGATAAGTGCTTTGACAAATACGGATGCAATCTTTTCCTCCTGAATCTGTTCGCCGCCAAGATATGCCTCCATCAGAGCATCGTCGGCTTCAATTGCGCTTTCGATTAGTTCGGTATGAGCACTTGCAACATCCATAACCGGCGAATCGCCGCTCGTCTTTTTGATACAATCAATCACAGCAGACTTATCTTCGGTGGGTAAATTTGCGCATCTGCACTGGCTGCCGAAAGTCTGCTGAATATTCTTAAGCAGTTCCGGCAGGTCGGCATTTTCGGTATCGATTTTATTTATAATAATAATTCTTGGCTTATTGGCATCGGTCGCAGCTTTGAAAAGTTTTCTTGTGTTGATTTCAATACCTGCCGAAGCGCTGATAACAATCGCACAGCAATCAGTAGCTGGTATTGAAGTCAGTGCGGCGCCGAGAAAATCCGGATAACCCGGGGTGTCAATAAGATTTATGGTTTTGCCGTTATGCGTTGTATAAAGCAGTGCAGAATGTATGGAATGGCCTCTTTCTTTCTCCTCTTCATCGAAATCGGCAACGGTATTTTTTTCCTCAATAGTACCTAACCTGTTTGTTTTTCCGGTCTTATGCAATATTGCTTCAGCGAGAGTGGTTTTGCCGGCACTGCCGTGCCCTAACAAAACTATATTACGATTGTCTCCAATGCCTGCCACATTAAGACTCCTGAAAAGTTGTAATAACTGCTTAGAAGAGAAGATGATACAACAAAAAATGGGTTAGGGCAAGGGGAAATTAAAATAACTGGGGAACTAGGATTCGAACCTAGACTAAATGGTTCAGAGCCACTCGTGCTACCGTTACACTATTCCCCACTGTACCTGTAATTCAGTATTTTTAATATATCGCCTTAATGAATAGCGGGGGCAGGATTCGAACCTGCGACCTCCGGGTTATGAGCCCGACGAGCTACCAGACTGCTCTACCCCGCGATCAGTTTTAACTTATAAAATTTACCAAACCGCGATTGATAAATCAATCATAGTTTAGCACGAATCTCGGCAGCAAGCTTTTCGACCTTGCCCTGCGGATATTTAAACGCAGGCCATTGAGTAAAAACGCCGTCGCCGGTTTTTCGCGGTATTATGTGAAAATGCAAATGTTCGACAAGCTGGCCTGCTGCTCTGCCGTTATTGCACAGGACATTATAGCCGTCTGCGCCCATAGCGGATGCTACCGTAGCAGTAATCTTCGGCAAAACTGCGGCTACCGCTGAAATTGCTTTGACGCTGCAGTTATGGACTTTTTTGCAATGTTCCTTTGGTATAACCAGCGTATGGCCTTCGCTTAACGGGCCGGTATCGAGAAAGACAAGCACATTTTCGTCCTCGTAAATTTTAGCACAAGGTATCTGGCCGGCCACAATTTTACAGAATATACAATCCTTATCAGCCAATTGTCAGCCCTTCAGCTTTAACCTGAACTTGACTTATTCGCTCTTTTTTTCTTCTTTCTGCTGCTGTTTTTCTTCTGCCTGTTCGGCTTTAGCCCCCTTTGCAGCTTTCTTTTTAGAAGCTTTCTTTTTGCCGCCCTTTTGTGTGGTTTCGGCTGCAGCTTCCTGGCCGACGAGCTGAAGCAAAACAAGCTGACTGTTATCGCCCAGTCTTCTTTTGGCAAGCTTTATGATTCTGGTATAGCCGCCGGCCCTCTCAAGATAGCGAGGAGCTATTTCACTGAAGAGTTTTCCTATAACAGTTCCTTTTTTCTCAATTTTGCCGTCAACTTCCTTGACAATATCACGGTCCGACAGCATGGCAATAGCTCTTCGTCTGGCAGTCAGATTGCCCTTCTTGGCAATAGTTATAAGTTTTTCAGCAAAGCTTTTCACGTGCTTGGCTTTTTGAATGGTAGTGCTTATGGTCTCGTGCTCGAAAAGAGCGGCAGCAAGATTTTTTCTCATAGCCATTCTGTGAGCAGAAGTTCTGTTAAGTTGTCCGCCTGCGACTCTATGACGCATGTTTTTTCACACCTCAAAAAATTATTTATTCCGGAATATCAGTCATACCTAATGTAAGTCCCAAATCTGCAAGTTTTCTGACAATCTCGCGAAGACTTGTTTTTCCGAAGCTTCTCATTTTCAGCAGTTGAGCTTCGGTCATTTTGACTAATTGTTCTACGGTTTCAACGTGGTTGGCCTCAAGACAGTTGCTTGCCCTGACGCTAAGCTCAAGTTCCTGAATCGGCATCTTAATCTTTTCCGTGAGCTGTTCGTCGACTTTTGTTTCCTGTTCGACTTCGGCAGGCTCGGCTTCTTCTGTCGTTTCTGATCCTATTTCGAAATACTGAACAAACGGATTTACATGTTTTCTCAGGATTTTCCCTGCTTCGACCAGAGCCATTTCAGGTGTTATGGAGCCGTCCGTCCATATTTCGAGGATGAGCCTGTCGTAGTTGGTTTTCTGCCCGACACGCGTATCTTCGGTTTTATAACGAACGCGAACCACCGGCGAATAGATTGCATCGACCTCTATTTTGCCTGCCTCCTGTTCGAATCTGTCGGCCTGAGCCAGCCTTTCGGCGACAGGGGAATAACCTCTTCCGGTTCCTACCGTCATTTCCATTGAAAATTTCGTATCGCGGGTCAGTGTCGCAATCACATGGTCTTTGTTTATAATCTCGACGGTCGGGTCGCACTGAATCTGACCGGCCGCTACGGCGCCCGCCTTCTGAGCCGATACGGTAATAATCTTCGGTTCCGGCACGGTTTTTCTGACAATAATATTTTTAATGTTGATAATAATCTCAGTTATATCCTCCTTGACGCCGGGCAGCGAGGTAAACTCGTGGTCCGCGCCAGCTATCTTGATGCTTGTCACCGCAGCACCTTCGAGAGAAGAAAGCAGCATGCGTCTTAAGCTGTTTCCGATAGTCGTACCGAATCCATGTTCAAAAGGTTCGATGCGGAACAGACCGTATCTGTCGGTTGACATCTGCCTGTCCAGCTCAACACGAGTAGGAAGTTCCAGACCTCTCCAGGTAATTCTCATTTTTTCGGCCTCCTTATTGTGGGCAATTGTTCTCAGCGATTCTGTCAGGGGCCTTTGCCTCCCCGCCTTCGCGGGGACAAGTTTTAAAACCGCTATCTGTTAATTGCCCGGTTAATATATTGTCATAAATCGCTCAACCGCGATCAATTTACATATCGAAACAAAAAATTATCTCGAACAGAACTCCACAACAAGCTGCTCTTCCACAGGAAACTGCACATCCTGTCTTGAAGGCAGCGCAACAACAGTGGCCGACTGTGTGTTAGGGTCAAGTTGCAGCCAAGACTGCGCGGTAAAGTTCGGATTGGTTTCAAGCTGCGTCTTGGCTCTCTTTTTGCTCTTTTCCGAAGGCTTAACGGTTATTTTATCGCCGATACTTATAGTGAAATCCGGCCTGTCAACCTTCCTGCCTTTTACATAAATATGACCCTGTGTTATCAGCTGCCTGGCCGCTTTTCTCGAAGCAGCGAAGTTAAGCTTGTAAACGACATTATCCAGTCTTCTTTCCAGAAGGCCCAGCAAAACCTCTCCGGTGTTGCCCTTTGTCCTCTCAGCCTTGTGGAAATACCGCATAAATTGTCTTTCAAACAGTCCATAGTATCGTTTTACTTTCTGTTTTTCGCGCATTCGGATACCGTAATCGGTGCCTCTGCCGCGTCTCCAGCCGTGCATACCTGGCGCGATATTCTTCTGACGTTTCTCAATCGGACATTTGCTGGTTTCACAGCGAATGCCCTTAAGAGACAGTTTCATACCTTCCCGCCTGCACAGCCTGCATGATGGTCCAATATAGCGTCCCATTACTTTTTACCTTTTACCTTTTTAATTCTGAATTTTAATTTTTTACACTCTTCTTCTTTTTGGCGGCCGGCAGCCGTTATGCGGAATAGGAGTAACATCTTCGATGGAGGAAATTCTCAGTCCTGCCGCCTGCAGCGCAGATATCGCCGATTCTCTTCCGGAACCCGGTCCTTTTACCCTCACCTCGACTTCGCGGACACCATAGCGTTTTGCGGCATTTGCGCATTTTTCCGCCGCTCTCTGAGCCGCAAAAGGAGTGCTTTTTCTCGAACCTTTAAAGCCGACTGTGCCTGCCGAGTCCCAGCAGATTGTGCTGCCGTCAACATCAGTTATTGTAATCTGAGTATTATTGAAAGTTGACTTGATGTGAACAACGGCTTTCGCAACGTTTTTTCTTATTTTTCCCTTAGCCATTTATTATAAAACCTTAAAAAAATTATCCACGAAGTTCCTTTACGCCTTTTTTGCCGGCAACTGTTTTTCTCTTTCCTTTTCTTGTGCGGGCATTACTTTGGGTCTTCTGACCTCTAACAGGCAGTCCTTTGCGGTGTCGCAGTCCCCGATAGCAGCCTATATCCTTAAGCCGTGCGATATTCTGAGATACTTCCCTTCTGAGCTGACCTTCAACTGTGTAATCACGGTCGATTATCTGCGCAATTTTGGTAACCTGGTCTTCAGAAAGCTTGCCGGCATGAGTATTGAGAGCAATGCCGAGTTCGCTTAGAATTTTTGCCGCAGTGAACCTGCCGATACCGTGTATATAGGTAAGGGCAATCGCCACCGCTTTTTCATTAGGAATATCAACACCAACTATACGAGGCATAACTTACCTTTCCTATTAATCCAATCAGCCTTGTCTCTGTTTGTGGCGAGGGTCTGCCGAGCAGATTACGCGCACAACGCCTTTGCGACGAACTATCTTGCAGTTTTCGCATATTCTTTTTACCGAACTTCTAACCTTCATAATGCACCCTTGACTTTATCCGCCTCTGACGGATTAATGACGCATAATTATTCTTCCTTTGCTCAGGTCATAAGGTGACATCTCAACGGTTACTTTGTCACCCGCAAGGATTCTTATAAAATGCATTCTCATTTTCCCGGATACATGCGCCATAATCACATGCCCGTTCTGAAGTTCAACCCTGAACATCGCATTTGGCAAAGTTTCAAGCACCTTACCTTCGACTTTTATTGCATCCTTTTTCGACATATAAAAATTTCAAATCACTTTATAGTAAGCACTTCACAGCCATTCTCCGTAATGGCTATTGTGTGCTCAAAATGGGCCGACGGTTTCCCGTCTTTTGTAACAACCGTCCAGCCGTCATTTAACGTAACCACGCCGCTTGTGCCCGCATTGACCATCGGCTCAACCGCAAGTATCATTCCCTTTTGCAGCAGGATATCGTCTTTCAAGAGTTCGCCGCTGACGAAGTTAGGAACTTTCGGTTCTTCATGCATTTCGGTTCCTATTCCGTGTCCGACAAATTCTGTAACCACCGAAAAACCTGCTGATTCGGCGCATTTTTGCATCATCCCGGCAATACTGCTCCACTTTACGCCGGCTCTGCTCCTGCTTATCGCGATATCGAGCATTTGTTTTGTCACATCCATCAGCCGCTGCTTGTCGCTGCTGACTTTGCCGATTGCCAGCGTAACTGCGCCATCAGCACAGTAGCCGTCAAGTCTAACGCCGTAATCAATGCTGAGAATATCGCCTTCCAGCAGTCTTACCTTTTCCGAAGGTATTCCATGCACAACCTGCTGATTAATCGAAGTACATACAGCCGCCGGAAAAGCCCTTTTTCCATAAGGGTTTTTAACACCTTTAAAAAGAGCCGTCGCTCCGAACTGCCCCGTCATATCTTCAGCTATCCGGTTCAATTCCGCAGTGCTGATTTGCACAGTAGCAGCATCCTTTAATTTTAAAAGAACCTCAGCGACAATCTTACCGGCCTTTTTCATAAGCTCTATTTCCCTGCGGCTTCGTAAGATAATCGCCATTTTACTTATCTGGCCGTTACAAGACTATCGATTTTTTTAAATACCCGGGCTATTACATCATCGACTGGTCTGCCGGCATCAATATTTAATATTTCCTGACCGCTGTTAGAATAGTAACCGACTACGGCAGCAGTTTGTTCGTGATAAGTTTTCAACCGTATCTCTAAGACATCCGGCTTGTCGTCCGGCCTTTGTACGAGTTTCTGGCCTTTGCACTTATCACAGTAACCTTCGCTTTTCGGCTTCATCGTATCAATATGATAAACAGCGCCGCATACCGGACAGCTTCTTCTGCCCGTTATGCGTCTTTCGATTATGTCATTGTCAACTACAAGGTTCACGATGGCATCGATTTTTTTCCCTTTTTCCGCCAGCTCTTTATCCAGCTCGGCTGCCTGCACAACCGTGCGCGGAAATCCGTCCAGCACACAGTTCCCGCCTGCAGCCGCTATTGTACCGACCATCATTTCTATTATTATCTGGTCCGGCACAAGTTTGCCGCTGTCCATATACTGCTGGGCTTCTTTCCCCAGCTCTGTCCCGCCGGCTCTTTCGTTTCTCAATATATCTCCACTGGATAGATGGGCCAGTCGGTATCTTTCTATGATCCTTTTACACTGCGTTCCTTTTCCAGCTCCCGGCGGACCAAGCAGCACTATTACCATCCTCTTGCTCCTTTTATTCTTCCTGTCGAACTGAAACCTTCATAGTTTCGCATTATCAGGTTGGCTTCAATTCTCTGCACCATATCCAGCGAAACGCTAACCACAATCAGCAGCCCTGTCCCGCCAAAAAACGATGCGACCTGCCAGTCTATATCCAGCCCGGGCATTTGAGCAATAACTGTAGGCACAACTGCTATAACTGACAGAAATGCTGCGCCGTAAAAGGTGATTCTAATCATAACGGTCTCCAGGTATTCAGCGGTTCTATGACCAGGCCGAAGACCTGGTATAAAGCTTCCCGAATTCCTGAGGTTTTTGGCCATCTCTTTCGGCTGAAACGTAACTGTCGTCCAGAAGTAGGAAAACAGAATTATCAGGAGAATATAAAGCAGATTATACGTATATGCGCCGGGATTCAGCGCCATATAAATATTTCCCAGAATAGCCGACCTGCTGAACGCTTCTATGCTTAATAATTGCCCAATGACTATCGGTGGAAACTGCATAAGACTGGAAGCGAAAATAATCGGCATAACGCCGCCATGATTTATCCTTAACGGCAGATAATGCCGCTGACCGCCGTAAACACGCATACCACGCTGCTGCTTGGCCTGCTGAATTGGTATTCTTCTCTGTCCCTGTGTAATGAGTATGGCTCCTGCCACGACAAATACGAATGCTATTATCAGAAACAGTATTTTTGCAGGCCCGTAAGTGCCGCTTGCCGTTCCGGCGCCGACCGTAAGCGAGGTGTTTTCCCACACCCTCGTAATTGTGCCCGGCATCCTTGCAAGGATACCTGCCATAATCAGCAGACTTATGCCGTTCCCGATGCCGTATTCGTCGATTTGTTCGCCGAGCCACATCATAAAGATAGTGCCTGCCGTCATTCCTACAGTGCCCATGATAATGCCGGCAACCTCCATCCCGGGATAAATGTATGGCCGCATTACTTTCAGGTACATCATCGATTGTACTATGCATATCGGTACGGTAAGGTACCGCGTATATTCCTGGATTTTTTTATAGCCCGTCTGGCCTTCTTCCTTGAGTTTCTTAAGCGAAGGCATCACCTCGCCCAGCAGCATAAGTATAATAGAGGCTGTGATGTAAGGCATAATACCGAGCCCGAAGAGGCTGCTTCTTCTCAATTCTCCGCCGCTGAGCATCTGCAAATGTTCCAGTGCCCTGCCGATAGGGCTGCTCTGGTCGCGCTGCTCAGAAGCTCCAACCATCAGCTGCTGGTTAATCGCCGGCAGCGATATATGAAACCCTATTCTGTAAATAATCAGAAGCGCTATGGTAAAAAGCACCTTGTTCCGAAGGTCGGGAATCTTGAAAATATTTACAGCAGCATTAAACATTTATCTTTCCTGCTAATTTATGCAACCACTCTTACCACGCCGCCGCAGCTTAAAATCTTGTCATGTGCGGCTTTGCTGAACTTATGGACATTCACATCAAGCTTTTTCGTCAGCTCTCCGTCTCCGAGAACCTTGACTTTGCTGTTGGCGCTGTTGACGAGTCCCTCGCTGAACAGGCTTTTTACGTCGATTATAGAACCGTCTTCAAACCTGTCGAGCTGTGAAACATTTATTATCTCGTATCTGCGGACAAACTTGTAGTTACTGAAACCGCGTTTGGGCAGTCTTCTGAACAGCGGCATTTGTCCGCCTTCATATCCTATTTTGCCGCCGGCACCGCTTCGGCTCAGGCTGCCTTTATGGCCTTTTCCGCTGGTCTTGCCGTGTCCGCTGCCTGGTCCTCTGCCGATTCTTTTTCGTTGTTTCTTCCTGCCTGCTATTGAAGTTATTTCATGACTTAACATGACTCTCTCACCACCTTTTTACTGCCTGGACGGCTACTCCGCGAAGCCGTTCGACTTCTTCAGGGTTGCGAAGTCTTAACAAACCATCCATTGTAGCCTTAACAACATTTTTGGTCGTCGTACTGCCGTAAACTTTTGTCAGCACATCGTGCACGCCGGCCAGTTCCAGCACCGCTCTTGCCCCGGCGCCGGCTATAACACCGGTACCCGGACTTGCAGGTATCATCGTTATTTTTGTTGCACCGAATTTGCCGATAATCTGATGTGGTATGGTCTGGCCGCTAATAGCCACTCTTTTAAGATTTTTCTTGGCGTCCTTGATGGCCTTATCGACTGCCATCGGCACTTCTTTTGCCTTTCCGTAACCGATTCCCACGGTACCCGTCCTGTCGCCGACGGCAACCATAGCGCCAAAACTGAACCGTCTTCCGCCCTTGACTACCTTTGCGCAGCGGAAAACTTTTATCACATTTTCCTCAATGGGACTTTCCTGACGACCAGCATTTATTCGCGACTCTTCAGCCAATTTGTTATCTCCAAAATCCGGCTATACGATACATTCTGAAACAACCTGTCAAAAAATCAGACCGGCCTGTCTTGCCGCGTTGGCAAGCGCCTTTACCCTGCCGTGATACTTGAATCTGTTCCTGTCAAGCTTTACGGTTTTGATTCCGACCTGTATCGCCTGTTTTGCAATTTCATTTCCGACAATCTTTGCCGCTTCAATGTTTCCTGTTTTGTTCAGCCCGTTTCGCAGCGACTTGCCTCTTGTGCTTGCCGAGGCGAGTGTTACGCCTGCAACATCATCGATAATCTGCGCATATATATGTCGGTTTGAACGGAAAACACTCAGGCGGGGCCTGTCCGGCATACCGAGCAGTTTTTTGTGTACTCTCAGCTTTCTTCTAAGTCTTGCCTTTTTTATTCTGTCAATCTGCATAAGCAAATCTCAAAAAATCACAATCGTTAAATTTATGTCGTAGTGCTGACAAGAGCCTTGCCGACTTTTCTGCGAACATGCTCGTCAGCATATCGAACACCCTTGCCCTGATAAGGTTCGGGCGGCCTTACTTTTCTTACATTGGCGGCAAACTCTCCCAGCTCCTGTTTGTCGTATCCGGTTACGGCAAATTTCGCAGGCGTATCATTGCCTTTTGTTGCAGGCACATCTATCCGAACTTTCACGCTTTTCGGTATCTGCATCTCGACAGGATGGCTGAAGCCCACCACCAAAATCAGTTTTCCGCCCTGCTCTTTTACACTGTAACCGGTGCCGTAAATCTCCAGTTTCTTTTCATATCCCTTATTGACGCCGGTTACCATATTATTAATCAGGGCCCTTGTGGTTCCATGCAGTGCTTTTCCAGTCCGACTCTGGCTGGAAAGGCTTTCAACAACAATTTTTTGGCCGTCGAGTTTAACTTTTACCTCCGGCCTGCATTTCATTTCAAGAGCACCTTTGGGGCCGCTGACCTTAACTATCTGGTCGGAAACTTCGACTTTTACGCCGGCTGGTACTTCAATCGGTTTTTTACCTATTCTGCTCATCAGCTCACCGTACAAATTATTTCGCCGCCGAGATTTTCGGTTCGGCACTGTTTGTCCGTCATCACGCCTTTGCTCGTCGAGACAACGACAATTCCCATTCCGTTCATAACATAAGGCAAAGACTCGACAGAACTGTAAATTCTTCTTCCGGTTTTGCTTACTCTTTTAATTTCGGTTATTGCCGGCGTCCCGTCGGGTGCATATTTAAGCGTTATTCTCAGCACCCCCTGTCCTGTAGCATCATCAATCCTGTCGAAGTCGCCGATATAACCTTCATCTTTCAGCACTTGGGCAATGCCGCGGCAGACTTTCGAGGCTCTGACCGTAACATTTTCATGGCCGGTAGATTTGGCATTCCTTATTCTTGTAAGCATATCCGCTATCGGGTCACTGTGCATCTGACCAATCCTGTAAAAAATAATTCAAATTATTTATGTCCATTACCAGCTTGCCTTTTTCAGTCCCGGGATTTTGCCTTCGCCGGCAAGTTTTCTCAGACAGAGCCGGCAGATTTTGAACTTTCTGTAAACCGCATGGCTTCTGCCGCAGATTTCGCACCGGGTATAGCCCCTTGTTCTGAATTTAGGCTTTTTTTTGCTTTTGTTTACCAGAGCTTTTGTACTCATCAGCTACTCCCTGAACGGCATACCGAACAGTTTCAGAAGGGCTCTTGCCTCATCGTCCGTGCCGGCCGTCGTAACAAAGGTTATATTCATGCCCTGTGAGGTCTGAACCTTTGCAGGGTCTATTTCAGGAAAGACCGTCTGTTCGTTCATACCGAGTGAATAATTTCCCTCCCCATCGAAGCTCCTGGGGCTCAGGCCCCTGAAGTCTTTCACTCTCGGTATCGCAAGGTTGATGAGTCTGTCCATAAATTCGTACATTCTCTGGCCTCGCAGCGTAACTTTCAGTCCTGTCTGGTCTCCCTGTCTGACCTTAAAGTTCGAGACGCTCTTCTTGGCCCGGATGACAAGCGGCTTTTGGCCGGTAATCATCATCAAATCCTGCTGGGCGCTTTCGATAAACTTTTTGTCCTGTACCGCTTTGCCTACGCCCATTGACACAACTACTTTCTGTATCTTCGGCACTGCCATCGTGCTCTTATAACCGTATCTTTCCCGCAATGCGGGAACTATTTTCGATTTATACAGGTCTTTTAACCTTGCCATTTTCTTCTAATCAGCTTTCCTGACTACTCCGATTTCCGTTCCATCGACGCCAACGCGTTTTTTTTCGCCTTTTTTGCCGATGACAAATTTTACCCTTGTGCCCTTTGAAGTCTTCGGGTTTACCGGCAGAACGTTGCTTATGTGCACGGGCTGCTCAATCTGTACCCTGCCGCCCTGCGGATTTTTCCGGCTGGGCTTTACATGTTTGTAACTTCTGTTTACCCCTTCGACGGCAACTTTGTTCTTCGAAGGAATAACGTACATCACTTTTGCCACCGTTCCCTTGTCTTCACCGGTAATCACTTCAACCATATCGCCTTTTTTAACATGCCTTGCCATGCTATACAACCTCGCTTGCGAGGGATACAATCTTCATATAATTTTTTTCTCTCAATTCTCTCGCGACCGCACCGAAAACTCTGGTGCCGACGGGGTTGCCTTCGGCATCGATGATTACTGCGGCGTTGCTGTCAAACCTGACATAGCTGCCATCGGCTCTTCTGACAGGTTTTTTTGTCCTTATTATGACGCATCTATAAACTTTTTTCCTGTCAAGCTGGCAGCTCGGCAGCACTTTTTTTATCGCCACGCACACAATATCGCCTATTGTGGCGGTTACTCGTGTGTGTTTGCCTTTTCCGGACGAGCTTCTGCCGGGAACCAGGACACATTGTGCCAGCTTAACGCCGGAATTATCGGCAATATCCAAATATGTTTCCTGCTGAATCAACGCTTTATCCTTTACTGTTAATCTTTTTCAACTGCTTTTTGAACAACTTTGAGCAGACGCCAGCTTTTGGTTTTGCTCATAGGCCTGCATTCGACAACTTCGACAACATCGCCCACCTGGGCCTCGTTTTTGTCGTCATGAACGCCGAGCTTGGTACGTTTGTTCATATATTTCCCGTAAACAGGATGTCTTACCCTGTAATCAATCGAAATCCTGATACTTTTGTCTCCGCTGCGGCTGACCACGGTGCCGCTGACTGTCTTTCTTGGTTTTCTCTGGTCTTGCATTTATTTTTTACCCTTTAACTGGCTTTCCCTGATAACCGTCTTGAGCCTTGCGATATCTTGTTTTATATTCCGCAGCAGGTGCGTATTTTCAAGCTTTTCTGTTACGGCCCTTGTCCGAAGGTCGAACAATTGCTTTTCGAGATTTTCAAGCTCGTTTTGCCACTCATCAGGTCTCATTTCTCGTATTTCTGAAGCCTTCATCAAATCACCTTACCCGATAATATGACCCCTGGTAACAAGTCTGCACTTTACCGGCATCTTGTGGGCGACTCTTACCAGAGCCCTTTTTGCAACGTCTTCACTGACGCCGCCGATTTCAAACATAACCGTGCCCGGCTTTACACAGGCAACCCATTGCTCAACTTCGGCTTTTCCTTTTCCCATTCTTGTTTCCAGGGGTTTTTTGGTTATGGACTTATGCGGAAAAATCCTGATATATATTTTTCCCGCTCTTTCCAAAAAGTGGCTGGCCGCTACTCTGCCGGCCTCTATCTGTTTGCCGGTTACCCAGCTTGTCTCTAAAGACTGCAGGCCATATTCGCCAAAGGCAACATAATTCATCCGACAGGCATTGCCTCTCATTTTGCCTCTTTGGCTTTTCCTGTATTTAACTCTTTTTGGCATAAGTGCCATAGCTATACCTCTTTATCCCCTAAGGGGAGCCTTTACTTATATTTTCCTGTTTATTCTGCTCTCCCGCGGCAGAACTGCCAGCATCGCTGCTGTTGTTCTCTGCCTTGCCCAAAGTCCCGGCAGCGGCCGGCTCGGTTCCGGTTTTTGGCTGCCTCTTCGAAGACCTCGGTCCTCGAAGGGTTTTTCTGCTGGTCTGCTCTGGTGGCTCCTGTCCGTACTTGCCTTTATAAATCCAGACCTTAATGCCGATAGTTCCATAAGTTGTTACGGCATCCACAGCGGCATAATCGACGTCTGCATCGATGGTATGCAGCGGAATGCTGCCTATCTTCTGAGTTTCTTTTCTTGCCATTTCAGCTCCGCCGAGTCTTCCGGAGCAGATAACTTTAACTCCCTTTGCACCGGCCTGCATTGCCAGCTCGCATTGCTGCTTCATAGCCTTTCGGAACGCAACGCGTTTCTTCATCTGTTCACCAACGGCTTCGCCGGCAAGTCTCGCATCGAGAGCAGGTTCCTTGATTTCGATGACATTTATGGCAACCTGTCTGCCGATAAGTTCTTCCAGGTCCTGTCTGAGCTTGTCAACCTCGGCGCCGCGCGGCCCGATTACGATGCCCGGCCTTGCCGTGTAAAGAGCAATCTTCACTTCGTTTCTTGTTCTTGCTATCTCAATTTTTGAAACGGCAGCGAACGGCGGCTGCTTGTTATGCCTCCTGTCTATATATTTGCGAATCCGCTGGTCTTCAACCAGCATCTGCCCGTAACTGGCCTTGGGAGCAAACCACGTGCTCTGCCACGGCAGCCTTATGCCGGTCCTGAAACCTATCGGTTGAACCTTTTGACCCATATTTACCTTTCGTATTTCGTTTATCGGTCGCGATGCTCGTTTCGTCTTTCGTCTACCGTTTAACGCAACCGACACGAGCCGCGCAACCGCAACCGTTTAACGGGTTCTATATCTACATCTCGGTCACAGTAATATGTATATGACTGGCCATTTTCCTGATGGAATGCGTCTTGCCTCTGTCTTTTGCTATCCATCTTTTTGTGCCGACTCTGACGCCTGCACCGTCAACACGGGCCTGGCTGACATAAAGATTTTCAACGTCTGCAGCGTTTTCATCAGCATTTGCAATGGCGCTCTTGAGCGCCTTTTGCACCATTTCAGCAGCTCTTTTTCTCGTAAATTTGAGCAAATCAATCGCTTCCTGTGCGCTTCTGCCGGCGATAAGCTGTGTAACAAGCATTGCTTTTCTCGGCGAAGTCGGTGCATATCTTACTGAGGACTTCCACTCCGACAGGGCGGTCGTTTCTACTCCAAGTGCTGAGGCGAGTGTCTCAACATCGCTGCTTCTCGGCAGAGGTTTAAGCAATCCTTTTCTCCAGTTTTTTATAGCGCTTGCCGCCTGCTGCTCACTAAGCCCTGCACGTTTTATCGCTGCGGCCAGCTCAGAAACACTTTTTTTCTGCTGCTTAATCAGATTATCAAGTTTATTTGCACTTAACATTTTACGTTCCTGCTTGTTTAGACGGCGGTGCTGGCGATTTTGGTGCCCCTGCAGGCGCTGCCGCTCCAGGCGCTCCCGGCCCTGCCGGCGCCGCTGGTCTGCCTGCTGCTGCCGCTTCCTTAACTCCTGAATGACCCCTGAAAATCCGGGTCATTGAAAATTCACCGAGCTTGTGTCCCACCATTTCTTCAGTTACGAAAAGTTTGTTGAAAATCTTTCCGTTGTGTATGAGGAACGTAAACCCGACAAATTCCGGAACAATCGTGCTGCGTCTGGACCAGGTTTTAATAGGGTCTTTAAGGCCGGTCTGGTTCTGCTTTACAACCTTCTGTAAAAGTTTTGCATCTACAAACGGCCCCTTTTTTAGCGATCTTGTCATTATTGCCTCAATTTATCTTTAGTCCGGTTACAGAACCAGTTGTTCGCCTCTATTGCTTTTTCTTCTTCGTATAATTCGCCTATTGCTTGTCTTTCTCGGGTTTCTTGTCTTTCCGCCCTTTGCCAGCAAACCCGTCGGCGAGCAGGGATGTCTTCCGCCGTTGGCTCTGCCTTCGCCGCCGCCCATCGGGTGCGAAACTGGGTTCTGGGCCTTTCCGCGAACGTGCGGCCTGATGCCCATATGTCTCATTCTGCCGGCCTTGCCGATTTTAATATTCTGATATTCGGGATTACTTAGTGTTCCGATTGTCGCCCGGCACTCGGCACGCAGCATTCTCGTTTCGCCGCTCGGCAGAATAACCGTTGCCCAGTCGCCTTCTCTTGCCATCAGTCTTGCGGAAAGTCCTGCACATCTGACGAGTTTTCCTCCCTGTCCTGCAATCATTTCTATATTGTGAATCTCGACGCTGACTGGGATAGCCGCCAGCGGCATCGCGTTTCCAACCTGCGGCTCGACGCTCGAACCGCTCTGTATCTTCTGCCCGACGGCCAGGCCCTGCGGGGCAAGGATATATCTTTTCTCGCCGTCGTCATAACGGACAAGAGAAATAAAACAATTCCTGTTCGGGTCATATTCAACTGTCTCTACTGTCGCGGCAACTGCATCCTTATTCCGTTTGAAATCAATAATCCTGTAGATTCTTCTTGCTCCTCCGCCGCGGAATCGGCAGGTGGTTTTTCCCTCGTTGTTTCTTCCACCGGCCCTTTTTATCCTTACGCACAGACTCTTCTGCGGCCGGTCTGTCGTCAGCTCCGCGAAATCATTGACTGACATATTTCGGCGCCCGTTTGTCGTTGGTTTGTAAATTCTGATACCCATAATTTTTCCTGCCTGTCTTAGAACAAATCTATATGATATTGCTCATCGAGCACGACAACCGCTTTCTTCCAGTCTGACGTTTTTCCCATAAATCTGCCCCGTCTGCGGGGCTTTCCTTTGCGGTTGGCGGTTCTAACATCTGTTACCTTGACGCTGTACAGTCTTTCGACGGCACCTTTTATCTGATGCTTGTTGGCCTTTCTGTTCACCTTGAACGAGTACGCCCTTTTAGTGTTCGCAAGGTGCATGCTCTGCTCGGTTATCAAAGGCCTTATAACTATTTCATGGTCGTCCATCTTTATTATCCATCAGCAAGTTGATTATTCTTGCTTTTTTCATCCTTTTTTCTGTCAATCACCGCAAGAAATGCGTCTTTTGTAAAGAGCATCTTCTGCGTATTGCAGATATCGCCTGCGTTGAGGTCTGCCACCTTCATTACGGATACCTTTGGAATATTTCTTGCAGATTTATAGAGATTCTGGTCAGGCTCGCTGATAGTAACCAGGCAGCTTCTGTCAATTTTGAGATTTCCGAGTATCTTTACAAAATCTTTCGTTTTCGGCTGTTCAAATTTCAGCTCATCAACTACAACAACATTTCCGACCTGAAGCTTTGCCAGTATCGCGGAATCTCTTGCCAGTCTCTTTTGTTTTTTAGGCATATCCTTCCCGAAGTCTCTCGGCAGTTTTGCAAAGGCGACGCCGCCGCCCCTTCGAATGTTCGTCCTTACCGTGCCCATACGGGCGTTGCCGGTACCTTTCTGCTGATATATCTTTCTTGTCGAGCCTTCAACCATGCTCCTGCTTTTCGTGGCTGCGGTTCCGACCCGCTTATTTGCATGATACATCACAATAGCCTGCTTGAGCAGTGCATATCTCACATGTCCGCCGAGCATTGCCTCGTCGACTTTAAGACTTTCTATTTCCTTCCCGTCTCTGTTATGTATTGCAATAGTAATCATAAATGTTCTATTTACTGCCCTTGCTCTGCTTAACTATCACATAACCGCCTGTTGGTCCCGGCACGGAACCTTTCACTACAAGCAGATTATTTTCGACATCAACGCTCACCAGAGCATGATTTTTGCCTGTAACTCTGGCATCTCCCATATGGCCGCCCATTCGTTTTCCCTTTTTCGGGTGTCCGCAGTGACCTCTGTTTGTTGCATGGCTTGCGATGGAGCCGCCGGTGCGGTGCTTTCTTTCAGTGCCGTGGCTTGCCGGAAAACCGCCGAAGCCGTGTCTCTTCATAACACCTGCAAAACCTTTTCCCTTGCTCGTCCCGACAACATCGACCCGTTTTGTGTCGGCAAGAACCTGCACGGTAATCTTATCACCCTGCTTGTAATCAGCGGCCTGCTCTTCAAGGCGGAATTCTCTTGTGAATCTTTTCGGATTATCTGAGGCCTTCTTTGCATGACCGATTTCTGATTTCTTTTGACGTGATTTCTTCACGTCATCGAATCCTATCTGAATCGCTTTGTAGCCATCGGTCTGTTCTGTCTTGACCTGCATAACCGTGCAGGGACCGGCCTGTATGACCGTAACCGGCACAATTTTGCCTTTATCGTCATACACCTGCGTCATTCCAACTTTTTTACCGAGAATCATCATACTTTACAAAAACCTTTTTGCTCAAATTCCGACTCGATTCCGGCTCGTCGAAGTCAAAACAAAAACGTAAAGCACAGTTTTGCACTTTACGTTTTTTATCTTACGCCTTTATCTTCACAAACACACCGGCCGGTACTACAAGTCGATTCAGAGCCTCAACTGTCCTTGCGTTTGCTTCATAGATATCTATCAATCGCTTGTGTGTCCGCATTTCAAACTGTTCTCTGCTCTTTTTATCGACGTGTGGACTGCGAAGCACAGTGTATCTCTCAATCCGTGTAGGCAGCGGAATAGGACCGCTGACCCTTGCGTTGGTCCTGCGAGCATGCTCCACTATTTCACGGGCGGAAGTATCCAGCGCACGGGGGTCATAAGCTTCCATTCTAATACGAATTCTTTCTGTTTCTACTGCCATACCAGCTCTTTAAAAAAACCCTTAACCAAATCTTCAATCTAAAATCAACTTTTTCAACACTTGTCCGCCTTCGGCGGAATCGCCTTTGCCCGGTTTGCAAAGGCGAAAAAACAAGAGAATAACTGTTTAAGAATAAAAAATCAACAATAATAATACTAAAAAAAGCCTTTTTTACATAAAAATAGCCTTTTCAGCATCTAAGCACAAAAACAAGATACGCAATATCGCCTGTTTGTCTTGCGATTAAACATTCGCAAAGCTATTTTGCCATAGTAGTTTCTGCTACAGATATGCAAATCAGCCCAACTCGGAACGCCCCCTCTCTTGCTTCGCAAGAAGCAGAGGGGGCTCGCTACGGCTGAGGAAACACCAGCTTATACCAGATATATTGGAACAGGTCAATAGTCAGATAGAATTTTTTCAGCAATTTGTTCCGGTACTCTTTCGTATGTGGCTGGCTCCATTACAAAATTGCCTCTGCCGCTGGTTATACCTCTAATTTCGCTGGAATAACCGAACATTTCAGCAAGCGGCACCTTGGCGTCAATAACCCTGATAGTTCCGTGCACCCTGGTATCCGTAATCATTCCTCGTTTGCTGATTATATTGCCTTGAACCGCTCCATAATCAGATTCAGGAATACTTACTTCAAGCTTCATAATCGGCTCAAGCAGAACAAGCCCTGCCCTTTTGAATGCTTCACGGATGGCTATTCCCGCTGCCTGCTCAAAAGCTATTTCAGAAGAATCGACCTGATGGAAAGAGCCGTCAATTAACGTAACTTTAGCTCCAACAACAGGATAGCCTGCAAGTTCTCCGTTGCCCAACGCCTGTTTTACTCCACTTTCCACCGCTGGGATGTATTCTCTGGGTATTACCCCTCCTGTTATCTTGTTTGCGAATTCTATTTCTTTACTGTAATGACCGGTTTCGTCAATCAAAGGTTCAATAGTGATAACGACATGCCCATACTGGCCTCGCCCGCCGGTTTGTCGGATAAATTTCCCTTCAGCTTCGGCCTTGGCAGTTATTGCTTCTTTGTACGCAACCTTGGGTTTTCCTACTCTGACATTGACTTTTAGGTCTCTCACAAGCCTGTGTTGGAGTATCTCAAGGTGCAGTTCTCCCATTCCGCTGATAATGGTCTGTCCAGTTTCAGCATCGTATTTGCACTTGAAAGTCGGGTCTTCCTTTCTCAGTACTGCCAGTGCTTCTGACAGTTTATCCCTGTCGGCGGTACCGTAAGGCTCGATTGACATACTCATAACCGTCTCGGGAAAGGTGATGCTCTCAAGTATTATCGGACTTTTTGTATCACATATGGTATCTCCTGTAAGGGTATCTCTCAGACCGATGCAGGCGATGATATCACCGGCACGTGCGGAGGCGACAATTTCTCTGCTGTTGGCGTGCATTCTGAACAGCCTTGTAATATTTTCCTTGCAGTTTCTGTTTGGGTTGAGAACTCTCGTGCTGCTTTTCAGTGTGCCCTGATATATCCTGAGGAAATACAAGTCGCCGTGCTTGTCATTGATTATTTTAAATGCCAGAGCGACAAGACTTTTGTGCGAATCGCATTTGACCTCTATTCTCTTTTGGTCATCCGCCGGTTTGTGTCCTGTTACATCGGGTTTATCCAGCGGCGAAGGAAAATATCTTCC
>Ga0315276_10000759_pt1 | contig 28146 bp, 27 predicted proteins | sample YL17G05_0_MG_FD_204542 | JGI IMG/M metagenome (GOLD analysis project Ga0315276, IMG submission 204542) | Sediment microbial communities from Yellowstone Lake, YNP, Wyoming, USA - YL17G05_0 | ecosystem: Environmental > Aquatic > Freshwater > Lake > Sediment | place: USA: Wyoming | collected... | reverse complement strand
CCTCTTAGCCAAGGCAGCTGACACTGTAGAGTCCACTCCTCCTGAAAGCCCTATCACTCCTCCCTTGTATCCTATGCTGGTGATCTCATTGATCATGAAATCTCCTATCTCATCAGCCACCTTCTCAGCATCCATCTGCGGAAGCATTATCCTCTCCTCCAAATCCTTATTCCTCAAAACAGGATTGTTATCTCCTGCCATGCTCTCATCCTCCTATCATCTCCCAGAGCCAGACCTATAAGCCTCTATCTCGGAGATTATAGCATTCACTGGCTTGTACTCGACATTGATGTCTTTCGATATCCTCATGCAAGCATCTTTCACCTGGTTCCTGTCATCAAACCCAAGCCCAATCCCTGCCAGCTCTGTTGTTGCGCCGATAGGATTTATTACCCGGGAATCAGGGAATAGCTGCCTCTGGCCTGTGGAGGTATAATGCCTGCAGATGTTCTCGACCACTCCTGTGTTGATGAACACAAGATCGTACTTGTTAGCAGGATATTTTTTCCTCAGCAGGCTGAACACATTAAAGTCCTTATCAGGGATCCCTAGGCCCATCTGCTCTTTTGCTTCTGGCAATGCATAGTCGCTCACAGTCCTTGTCGCGTCAAAGAATATCTTAGGAGCTATTATGTACGAGAAACCCCCTGCTATGAACTGCTCTGGAGTTATTATCTTCTCACCGAACGCCTGCTCAACATCCCTCGGCAGGAAAGTCGGAGCATCCCCATCCTGGTAATATACGTGCTTAGGAACAATAATCCCTGTCTTGCTCTTGTTGACCAGGTCATCAATTGTCTTGGTCTGACGCGGGCTTATGCTGGCTCCTTTCGGAAGACCTAGAGCCTCAGGGTCTGTCTTCAGGAACTCAGCCACGTTGTGCAAAGGCCAGAGTCCTCCGTTGATCCCGAACTCCTTGCTCCTGACAGAATGAAAGTCTGTTGTGTAGATGACCAAGTCCATTAATGGCATCAGCCTTGCGGTAAGCTCTTTCTGCTCTTGCGTCGTCCCACAGTAGAATCCTCCATTAGGATCTGTGAATGACTTAGACCAGTCGATGTTCACTCCGATGTATACTTTCTGCTTGTTAGCTCCAGCATTCTTTTCACTCATTTTTTACCACCTCAAAAAGCCTTTATCATCCTTGAATAGTCGATTTCCTCAACCTCTCTTCCTGTCTTTGACAATCTTTTACCGTCGACCTCGAATATGTCTGCTGTCGTGAAAATGGCTTCTGTTATCTCGCCGATGCCCACTCCTTTGAATAGAGGCCTGCATAAAGGGCTTCTTTCCCATTTCTGCCATTCCTTGCTCTCCTCCACGAATGCCTTGAGCTTGTCAGGGTTGCCGAAGCCGCTTGAGAGGAAAATCCCGACGCCGCCATGACCATGATAGTCCAGTGCAGACCTGAGATTTTTTGTCAGCTCCAAAGTAACTCCCTTACCAATTCTATAACCTGGATCAACACATCTCTCATTGAGAAGGTAATGGCTGCCTTCTCCTATATTCTCGCCGCAGGTGTCAATCCTTACTGCGTAGAGATCTTTGCCAAGGGCGTCTGCGCATGCGATGCTATCACTAATCTCCCTATTGAATGTGTCCACGAGAACTATGCGCGGAACCTCTTTGTCGATATGATTATGAAATGCTTTGGCTGCTTCTTCTGTGGCTCGCTCAACACCATATTTTGATGCCATCGCGATCACGAGGAAGTGAGGTATTGTGCCTACTCCCTTCATCCCATGAGTCCCTGCCCCTATGTCCGTGGCTGCTGAGACAAACCCTGCGTCAAGGGCTGCTTTTGATATCATCTCGTCAAGGCTCCAGTGATAGTGCCTTGCGCCGAAATAGGTGGCAGGGATCTCTCCGAGAATATTAACAAGCTCTTTTGCCCGCCCATAGACTTCTTCATACGTCGGGGGTTGTATCCCACGGCTCCTGCTCAAGGCACCTGATAATATTCCCAGGTAGATCGTTTCCTTGTCAACCACTTTTGATGCCCTGCCCTCGACAACCATCAGAGGCTCCTTAGACTTGTAGCTTGCGCCTTCCGGCAGAACCCAGAGATGGGATTCGGGGTCTTCGCTCTTGAGGGTCTTCAGCAGGAAATGCGCTGCCTCTCTTCCGCCGCTGAATGTGTCTCCCTTCCTGGCAAATACTTTCAGCTTCACCAAAGGATCTATCCCTTCCTTCTCAAGTATTTGCCTGGTCCTCAGGAAATACTTGTCAGTGTATGCCTGGTAAGGCTCTGGTATTTGGAACTCGCTCATGGTTGCACCTCATATGCATTTTTTAACTTGCTCATTGCTTTGATAGGCTTCTCAGCGACAATTATCATGGTCGAGTCAGGATAAGGCGCTATCTCAACTGCGCCGGTGTCTTTGTTCTTCCTGTAAACCTCGATGTCTTTTTCATAGTGAGTCTTCTTGAGCCACTCAATCAGATAGCTCTCGTTGTGGATCACCTTGAAGCCAATGTTCTCAAGCTCTTTTGCGTATTGGGCCGGGGTGTATATCGCGAATTGCTCCTTGACCTCTATCACCCAGTTCTTCTCGTAAATGTATTTTGAGAGGAACTCCATAGCATCGCTGGATCTTAGCTTGAAGCCTTCGCCGGTCTCTTCGTAATATATATTGTAAGGGCCAAATTCTTCGCTGAATTTTTTGAATTTCTCCTCTGTTTTTTGGTTCTTGAATCTCAGGTATAGGAGCTCGTCCTCTGGTTTTGGGCCGTCCCTTATTACGAGCCTTCCGCCAGGGGCTAGCATATCATATGCGTTCTTAAGGGTTTGTTTCAGGGTGTGTTTGTTGTATCCTGAATATGAATAGATCTCGTGCAGAGTTGAGCAGTAGACTATTGTGTCAAGGGTGTCATCTTCAAATATTTTTTCCCTGACATCCTTCTTGATAATGGTTACATTGCTGTTCTTGTATTTTCTGTCGGCGCTCATTTGCAGGAGCGTGTCTGAGATGTCAAAGCCAAAGACTTGGCTTTGGGGGAATGTATTACTTATCAGCTCCAGCACTGCGCCGTTGCCGCAGCCCATCTCTGCGACCAGTCCTGGCCTGATGAATGGGATTATCCTGGCTTTCTCCTGCTGACTGGCGTCCATTGAACTCGCATAGATATTGAAGCCCTCTTCACCCCTATTATATATCTCTGGGTTTTTTTCCTTCAGGAGCATGTCTGTGAGTGGGAGGATTGACGTCTTCTTTTCGGTTTGCTTGTTTTTCATACCCGATCACTTGTTGTCTTTTTTACACTTACTGTTGTTGCAAAAGACAGACTGGTTTTTTCCAGATCCGTCTAAAATGCACCAACTTATTGTACAGTATACACTAATTACTATATAAACATTTCGGTTCTGGAGTATATAATTGTATTTGCAAGCCAAGAAAAAAACTACTCTTTCCTCACTCTAGAGATCATCTCCCTGAGCTGCTTGGCTTCCTTGGCATATGCTTCCTTATTACTATTAAGGGCATGCTCCTCCATCCGCTCAGTGATCTCCTTTATCTTCAGCACCTGCTCCAGCAGATTCTCCTCTAGCATGATCTCTTCGTCTATCTTGCTAGTCTCCTTGATCACTTCAACCTTCTGAGCTGGCGTGCATTCTGCAGCAGCTGCTTCTGATGCCAGCTGCTCCTCACGCTTCTTCTTCTCCTCAAATCCTTCAAGGGAGAATACCTTGTGAGATGCTGTCTTCAATGCCTGCTCCTTGGCCTCATCTGGAGAGATTATCCCTGGAAGGATGAATTTCTCGTCCTTAGGCTCTGCTTTTTTCGCAGTGAACTCATGCTCATGCTCCAGCTTCTTGTTGCCATGCTCATCTTCAGTCATGGTGATCTCGTCGCTCTCAGTCGTCTGAGCCCTTGGGACAAAGTTCATCCTGTTGACCTGAACAATGTTGATTATCTCATCATGCACGCATAGATACATCTTGACATCCTTGCCTATGAAGCTCTTGGCTCTCTTTGTGAGCCTGGCAGACTCTGAGATCATCTTCTCATTCAGCTTCTGTTTCGCCCCTTCATTGAGCAGAGGCTTCTGGCCTAGCTCATCGCTGTCAAATGAACTTGTTATCTCAAACTCCTGGTTGTTAATCTCACCCCTCTTTATCGACAGGGAATTAGGGTCTACTTCATACAGGTCCTTGCCAAGGATGTTCACCCCGTAATCCTGAAGGCCGAAAAAGCTCTTGACAAGTATCATGCGCTCATTAAACTCTGAGACAGAATATGTTATGACAGAGGTCTTGGTCTTCCTCATCTTCTGGACTATGACTCCTGTGTTGAAGGAATTGATCTTTTCTTTTTGCCGCTGAATTATCATCTCAGGGGAGAACAAAGAGCACCAGGTCATCCTCAGGGCAGCTGCCAATAACTCCGATCCTTTTATGTTCTGGAATATGCCGTCATCATCATCAGCATCCAAAAGGTAGGCGGGGCTCCTTATCAAGGTGATGTGCTGGTGATCGCCCATGGAGACCATGCTGCTGGCCGATGAGCCAGGCTCGATGTTCAAAGACTCATATGATTCCAATAATTCCTGCTCAAGCTCCTTGTTGAGCTTTGACTTGCCGAAGAGGGCGATTATCTCAAGATAAGCTTCCCTAGGAGTCCTTTCCTTGAGCAAGGCGTCAATCTGCGCCTTCAGATGGTTCTCTGCCAAAAAATCCTGGAATGCCTCGTTGTTAACCACAAAGCTGAGCGGGACATTGAAGCCCTTGTCCTTCAAGATGCCGAGATCTGAAGCCCTATATCCAAGGGTGTCACTATCAGCCCTTGATACGTTCGTGAGCGTGACAATATATCGCATAAATACTCCTCTCCAACCTAACCTCTTATAACCCTTTAAATTGCTCAACTAGTATTTAAAGCTTAGCACTTTTTGATGGAGGGAAAGAGTAGAACTTATTGTACAATGAATTCTGAGGGAGAGAAGCCCTTGCAAGGCTTAATTATCTGAGTGTACGAATCCCCTTGAAAGAGAGGGTTTTTTACTTTCAGAGAAAAAAGCCTTAAGGATCTTTATAAGAAGTAGTTGTCTATTCATTCATAAGATTGCAAAAATCTGTAAAATGACTCTTTATCTGGTGTATATACTTCTTTTTTTCTTCCTTGTCCTAAGAACTTGTTTTCATGCACAGATTCAAGCACTCTATTAAATTCTTTTTCTGAAAGGAAGATGACTTTTATTGGGTCGAGTAATTTTGTCATAGATATAATATTCTTATAATTGATATTTTTCTCCTGCATTTTTTGTTCTATTGCTTTTTCAAAGCCCTTTATCTCTTTTGAAGGTATTAAAAGATAATATTTGTTGAATTTCTTAATTTTAGAAGGCGTTATAAATAAAAATTTATCTTTATCAAGTAGGAATTTACTTTTAACTGATGAAAATGCTTCTTTGAGTTGTTCAAGATTCATCCTTTCTCCATAAATAGAAAATTCAGAAAGCTTTTTTTCCAAGAATTTTAGCATAGTTTTGTTATTTTTTCGAATAACATGGACAAAATCTCCCATCCTATACCTTAATATGCCATTTACGGAGCTTATCACCAATTCATACTTCTTATTTAATTCGGCTTCATTTAAACTATAGAGCTTTTTTGAATTAGAGTCTAATAGCTCTATAAGATATTCTTTTGAATTAGGTATGCCTATGGGTTCTGTTCCTTTTACGGATACAAAAAAATAACCTTCAGTTGCTCCAAGCCCAACATCCAATATCTTTACGTTTGGCAGCATCTTTGATATCTCATCAATTTGAGTCCTGTAATGGCCACCACAAGGACAGGATATTATCTTTAAATTTGGCCATATGTCCATAACATCTTTTTTTACTATTCTTTTTAATTCATCAAAAAAACCCAACAGATATGTAACGCTTGAGCTCGCAATTACAGATATATTCTCATTCTGTGCTTCCTTTGCAATATAATTGAGTCTTTTATCATCCGGAAGTTTATCTAATGTCTGAGAATCGTACAAAATCATTTTTTTGAATAATCCCGGGATCTTTGAGGCCATAATTCCAGAAATGGACCCTACAATTTTTCCATCAGGGCTTTTCCAATTACAATGTTTTCCTGTCAAAATCAAGAATTTGCCATTTATTATTGAGGGATTGCTTAAAATTATCCTTAAGAAAAATAAGTTCATTTTTTGCTTGTAAATTTTTAGGGAGCTCTTGTTGTGGGGAATAAGTTTTGGTTTCCCTGTCGTTCCACTGGTCATGCCCCAAATCAAAATAGGCTCGGCAGAGAGAACATTTTTTTCTCCCGCATATGCTCTGTTTATATAAGGTTCTAGTTCATGATAGGTAACAATAGGAATCTTTTTTTTGAATTCCTGTAATGTCGGTCGTCTATTTATCCCAAGACTCAATAGATATTCTGAATTTAAGCATTTTTTCATTATTAGCTTGAGAGCTTTTTCCTGATCGTTCATATTCAGAAGCAAACAGAAATGGATTTATTAATATTTGTAAATAAGACGTGCCTTAGTGTTTTGTCCCCTGAATAACTTATGGGCACTTTAATTCTGGCTTTAAAACCGTAGTTTTTATAAGTGCCACCCGCTTAATATGGCTTAATTAGCCTTAAATCGGATGGTCAGAAGTTTAAGGGCTTTAAACACTCAGAGGGTTAAGCCGTTAGGAGGCTTTCCTCTCTATGAAATGGTTGCCACATAGCAGCATTACTGCTTGAGTAAGACCGTATAATATGCCCACCAATATCAACTCCGGAGTGGTTAATAAATAAAAAATTTTATAAACACCATCCGCACACCATTAGCATGGAGTTCCCTAATCTAGTGAGGTGGAGTGAAGGGCTGCAGGAAATCAAGTATCCTGAGGATTTCTCTCTCGATCATGTAGTGGATGCTATTTTCAATAAGGGGTTCGGTAATGTGGATTCAAAAGCGTCCATGCTTGCAAGGAACATCATCTTGCATCCTGAAACTGATATGGATGCCATCAGGAGCAGGCAGGAGATCCTGCAGTATTTCATGGACCATAAAGACTTGACTGAGACCGTGCTTAAGAATGGTATCTCTGAGAGAGGAGATTGCCTTGGGACACAACTAGATCATTTTTTCCTAAAAGCTGATACGGCAGCATCTTATCTTCTCGTTCTGCTAAATCTTTCCTCAAAATTCCAGGAGCTGCCAAATACCGACAATCCTGAATTGGAGAGTCTCAGGAACACTATCATTAATGTGGCCAAGAGCAAAGAAACAAGGGATATTTTTAAAGTATTAGATGACATCCATAAACCTCACAAACTGTATTTGCAAATACCAGAATTCTGCAAAAGGGCATATCCTGAAGATGGCTATAAAAAAAGCCAGCCGAGCATCAAAATCGTATTCGATTCAGGAGCTAAGTATGAAGGTTATGATCTAGTAAGTTTAGATACTGCTAATAGCTCACTCTTAAATATACGCTACAGTGGATTTTTTGACAGCACAATCGACCAGCTGAATAAGCCAGGAAAGGATAAATTCAACTTTTGGAAGCCTATAAAGCTCGAACTCTATGTTGATGAGGAAAAAGGCACTATAAAGGGAAAAGCATCACAGAGAAAGGTTGATCTTGGAAAAACCATCCGATCATTCAGGATAAAAACAAGAACGGTTGAGGCCGAATTGGATTTTAATCCTGATACTTTCATAATAAAATCTGAATTCTCACGTGCTTTAAAATGGCTCACGGCAGTAAAATATCGTCATATTATTCAAAAAGTGGACGATCAGATAAACAGATTATCATCTGCTTTGGTGGAGCTGAAGTATTTTGCAAGAGCTGCTGATTACTTCATTAAAATCCAGGAGAAAAACATTCCTGTTACCATGCCTAGGATTGTTGAGCCTGACAATAAGGAAATATATATTAAGGGCTTGGTAGAGCCTAACCTTCTAAGAAAAACTGAGTTAGGAGATATCGTGGCGAATGATGTGAGCTCAGAAGCATCAGGGAATGTCCACGTCATAACAGGCCCTAATAATAACGGTAAGACTACTTATATCAACGCCATTGGCATCGCCCAAGCAATGACCCAGGCCGGGTTGATGGTCTTTGCCAAGGAGGCTGTCATCAGCCCAATAGACAACATATTCACGCATTACATCAGGCCAGGAGACTTGGTTAATGGAGAGTCAAGATATGCCCACGAACTCTCAAGGATAAAGGAAATACTGAAAAAAGCAACAGGGAACAGCCTGATCCTGATGGATGAGCCATGTTCCGGGACCTCTCCGGAAGATGGAAAACAAGAATCAGATGCTGTTCTCAGAACAATCGGAGAACTAGGAGCGACAACATATGTCACAACACACTTCCATAATCTGATAGACACGGCAAATGAGCTACCATACGGAAGAAACCTTTGCTGCGTCGCAAAAGAGGAAGGTGAAAATCTAACCTATACTTATAAGATAATACAAGGCTCTTCAAAGCAAAGCAACGGAACTCATCTTGCTAGAAAAATAGGCGCTGACATGGAAGGCTTAAAGTCCATCCTTGCTGAAAGAAAAGAAAAAGAAAGGCTTGTTCTTAGGCATTATTAAGCATAACATAGAGGTTGATTTTTCAGAGATTGTATTTTCTTCAGGATCTTCTGTATAACAAAGAGAAAGCGTAGTTTTCTTTCCTTTCTTCAGCTATCTTTTCGCTGGCGGTTTTCAATAGGATGTCATCCCTTCCGAAGATTAGTTCCAGCTTGGTTCCGCTTCCGAGCTTGGTTTCTATTGAGTGGGAGCTGTAGTCAATGTCAAGCCATGGCACAATTGTTTTGTTGGCTTTCCCATCTTCTCCTATGCTACAACCATCGCATAATCTCCTGGAGAAGGTCATGTTGTCTTCTTTGAATTTGTATTTCATCTGCTTCAGGGTTCTGCGGATGTCTGATTCTATCTTTTTAAGATTAGTCCCTTCTTCAGGGACAATCAGCAAGTCTATGTCTCGGTAGGTTTTGTGGGCATTTAGGGTGGGGTCTTCCAAGTTCAGCTTTTTCGTATCATCCCAATAATTTTTTGGGAATGTTGTGCTGCCTACTGCAAGTATTGCTGATGGTATATTGAGCCTTTTGCCGAATTCTTCTACGAATGATTTCAAGCAGGAGGAGTCTTTCTCTGTAAGGAATTCTTTGTAATATGTTTCAGGCTCAATCTCATATCTAGGTTCAGGCTCAACCTGATATTTAGATCTTATCATTGATTTTACTATCTGCACCAAACCCCTGCAGTACAGGAATGCTTCCTGATTTAAATGCTTTGCCACTCCAGAGGGCTCCAAAATACTTGCGCCCAACAGAGGGTTCAAACAAAGTTGCATAGCGAAGCGGGACGAGTCAAGAAATGAGCAGTTCGCCCGTAAGATTTATAAACTACTTTGCAGTCACTACATTGATTATGCAAGATTTTTATAAGCCATACTTTGAAGCTGTAAAGAATATAATTGATGGGAATCCAGTAAAAGAACTTGATGATATCAGAAAGCAGTGCAATGAAGCGTTCCTAAAAGCAGCATCGCTTAGAATTCCGAAACGAGCCAGAATTCATAATTATGAAGCGATTGTTCTTAGTTTTGTTGCGGATGCTGAAAATAATATACTTATGGGAATAGATCCTGTTGAAGCCTATGGCGGTTTTAGAGGATTAGAGCCTGCTGAATTCAGACAAAGAGGAAGAAAAATCCTTGAAAATGCTATTCAACAATATCTAAGATAAGACTATTTCTCAATTACAAATAACATAGGTATTTACCGAAGTTTTTTCTTCAGAGCGGAGCAAAATTGAGGCAGCCCATAATTTTGCGACCTAAAATGGTCTAGGAAAATCTTTGATTTTCCGCGTAGTTTGGGTTGGCGCTTATTAATATTTTTTTAATAAAACATTAAACGCAATACCACATTTCATTTTTTCTATCCTTATTATTTTGAATTTTTTCCATGAATGAATCTCATTAATTAATTCATTTTTCTTGATCCATTCAGAAAACCATTCTCTTTTTCTTTCTGAATTAATCATTTGAATCCCTCTTTTGAGGTTTTTATCAAAAAATTCGATAGAATAATCTTCGGGAGGTTGAATAACCGCATTATAAAATTTGACTCTTTCTTTTATTGCAGAATTTGAGAATTTAGAGTCGCAATAAACAGAGAATACCAAAAGACCGTTTGGAATCAATAAATCATACGCTGAGTTAATCCATTTTTTCCTGATGTTTTTAGGAAAATTGAACAATGTATTGAGTGCTATTCCTACCGCCTTATAATTATTCCAATGTTTTTCTGTAACTTTTTTGGTTGCGTCAAAATAAAAAACATCAAAACCTTGATTTTTACAATAATCTACCAAATATTTATTATTATCAAAACCAACAGCCATAAAACCTGATTGTAGCAATGCTCTAAGAACTCTTCCACTTCCACACCCCATCTCAAGAATTTTATCTCTTTGTAACAGATATTTTTTGAACGAAGTTGACCAAAATTTTATTTCTTCATCTTCAAATTTACTCATAATTGGAAATTGGCTGTCTTGTAAGACTTGCTCAGTTCTAAAAAAAATCTCAAATACTTTTTTGTTGTTTATAATATATTCTGACATTATACTTGGCTATATTAGGATATTTATTAAAGTTGTGCTAAAGCGCCAATCCAAAATTTCACTTAACATAGGAATTTAATGATGTTGAATTTTGAGAGATGGAGCGAAGCTGAGGCAATCCACAGCCGGGACCCTCGAAGAGAAAATTGAGACGAATACCCTTATAGTAGGGGCTTAATTTTCGGAGCCGATAAATACATATTAGTCGCACCGACCCATACTTGTTAGGAAATAATGAGTTAAAGCGCAAGCTGATGGACAAAATTTATAATCAAAAGAAGATTCCTCTATAGAATGAATAAAGTGGTAACTGTTGGAACATTTGATATATTACATCCAGCACATAAGGAATTGCTAATGGAAGCTAAAGGCTTAGGAGATTATTTGCTAGTGGTTGTTGTGCCTGATGAGATAGTATACAAGAATAAAGGAGAACGTCCTGCTAACAAACAGGAATCGAGATTAAATAATCTAAAAAGATTGCCGTGGGTGGATGAAGTCAGCATAGACTGTTTATGCTGGGGATACCAATCCATTATTAGTTATAAACCTGATATTTTTGTCTTTGGTCCTGATCAAAGGACTAGTATTGAAACTCGGACAATAGATTTGTTAGATTCCGCGGGTATAAATCCAAGATACCTTTATAGTAATTCCCAAAAGATATATTCTTCTACAGAATTAAAAAGAAAATACCATCAGTCGAGCATTAATTGCGACTAACAGCACATATGCAAAAACTTGTTTTTCCGTCATTCCCGCGCCCTGGGCGCGGTTTGTCGAGGCATGCGATAATCAATCTTAAGCACGCTCTCAACAATTAAGTGATTACTCGTAAGTAGTTAAAAATCAGAAAGATTTATAAATTCATAGTCGTGCCTCTTTGGAATGAAATTAAACATCAAGCCAGAAGACGCCATATTATCCAATACGAATAAGGTCGGTACATCTAAAAAGCTTAAGCCTGTTTATGATTTCAAAGTAGGCAATCTGCCAGAACTCCTGAAAAAGATCGAATGCGAAACTGAACCCAAAGCTTTCAAGGAAGCAGTCCTGAGAAGCACCCAGCTATATTTTGACGGAATAATCGAAGAAAAAGACAGGTTTCTAAACATATACACTTGGAAAAGGCAATCAGAAGCATTGAATGCTCTGCTAAGAGGGATGAAAACCACAGTGGTGTCTTATTATAATAATAACAAGGAAATCCCTCTTGATGAGGTGCGCGAGGCAATCCTGCCATATGCTTCCTGGCTGGTCAAGTACGGCTCTGAGTGGAAATGCAAGAGCAGGCATCTTGAAGGGAGAGAAAGCCATGTGAGGAAGTACGCCGCCAAAATCGCCAGCGCCTTGGAAGGGGAAAAAGTGGATTTGATAATCCCTGTTGCTTCAGGAGGGTTCGAGCCTGCAGCCCTGGCAGCAGACTGTTTGGGGATGGATCAGCTGCTCCCTATAAGATATTCACGTGTGAGCAAATTAGACTCAAGAGTTTTAGTGCCTAAACAAGCACCTAATAATCATGCTAGGCAGAATATCCAGGAGAAAAATATTCTGCTGGTGGATGACATAGTAGCGAGCGGAAATACTATTTCCAGAGTAATCGGTTGGGCGGCGAGATATAGCCCTGCAAAAATCTATTTCGCAGTCGTAGACCTATACCCGACGGAGAAGCTGGCTAGTTTAGGCCTTAATAAGCACAAACGCTCTCGATATCTTTATCTTCACAAAGAAATAACGCAAGAATAGGCCATCAGAGGATTATGCTTTCCTCTTCTCGATCACTCGTTTATCTTTGGCTACCGCTTCAAGCAGCTTCTTCCTGCTCATCAGCCTTGTCTGGGCTCCGTGGCCTGAAATCACAGCTTCTGAGTTATTGATTGCCATCTTAAGGCAGAAATTAAATGGCTTCTTCAGTATAAGACCTGCTGTCAATGTAGAGGCGAATGCGTCTCCTGCGCCAGTGGTCTCGACAATCTTCAGTCCTTTAAGCGGGAGTATCTTATAATATGTCTCGTCTTTGCAGGCAAGGACTCCATTCTTTCCGTCAGTTATCACCACCATGCTAGGGCCTAGCACCCTTAGCTTCCTTATGTTGACTTCAGGAGTGTTCATCCCAACAAGGCATTCTGCCTCTTCCTTGTTGAGTACCAGCAGATCAGCGTATCTCACTAGATCAAACGCTGTCTTGGTTTCGTTCTCGAGCAATGTAGCAGACGGGTTGAAGGCTATGCGCACTCCTGATTTCTTCGCCTCAGAGGCGATGAATCGCATGGTCTGAAGGCTGTCGCCCAGCATTGATGAAAGATAAAGCCACCTCGCCTTGACCCTTGAAAGCTTAACCTCCCTCGGCTTCAGCTCATTGTTGCATCCCTTGTATGTGAGTATTGTTCGATCCTCCTCAAAAGCGTCAAGTATTACTGAGAAACCTGATTCAGAACCGCGAGCCCCTAAGAACGCTATCTTCTCCTTCTTCATGTTCTCCATTATAGTCCTGCCATTGAAATCTTTTCCTACTTTTCCAAGGTAGCCGGTCTTAAGACCTAGCCTTGAGAAGCAGACTGCTGTGTTGATTCCATTCCCTCCGAAGTTGTGCAGCAGCTCGTTGATGAGTATCTTACTACCGACAGGATAGGATATGAACTCCTGCTTCCTCTCGCGAGATCGTATATCGATCAGTTGGGAGTGTTCTGTGTGGGCGAAGACATCCACTGTGTTGCTGCCTATTGTTATTACGTCAAAAATCATGCTCACCTCAAAACACTCATCAAACTCATCAGAATCATTTCTCAAGACCTATAAGGTTCTCATTGTTGTGGAAGGTTCCTTTCTCTGCATGGAATGGCTGGCCCCAATCATATGGAGACTTGAACTGAAGGTATTGCTTTATCGCAGAGTTCAGCTTATAGGCGGTCCTGTAAAGGTCTCTCTTATAAGAGTACATCTTTTCGAGAAATAATCTCTCCCTGAACCACCGCTCAAAATTCCTTAGGATTGAGTTCTTCTGCCATTCATTTTTATAATCCAGCTGGAGCCAAGCCTCTATCCTGATTATGAAATCTACTTTGTTGGTCTTGAACTTCTGACCCCTATGCATTATCTCTACATTGCTCGCTCTCAAAGTCTGATAATCTATCTTCAAGAAATACCTATAATACCTGTTTTCCTTTGGAGTATAGACTGCTCTCCACCATATGTGATGCTCTCCGGTTCCATCAGAGAAAGCCCTATCAAGATATAGTATCTCAGGATATTTGTCACCATAGCTCGATTCGAATCCTTCATCCATGAGCCATTCATATATCCTCTTGTAGAGTTTCTTAAGGTGAAGCACATCCTCATGCTCAAGTTCGAACTTTGCTGCCAGTATATCTCTCTTGTTGTTCACCTCTTCAGGCCTTAGCTGAGCGCAACCCATAGAACATGCACTCGATTAAGAGTTATTTAAATCTTTTGAAAAAACGCATGTGTTTCTTGTAACTCTTAAAGAATGGGTCTGATCTTAGGTCTGGCGTCGTCTGCTTCTTCAAGAGGTGTATCATTCCCTCCTCGAAGATGCCGGACAAACTCCTCCTGAGAAAGTTTGATATAGGCATGGGCTTGGTTTCAAGCATTATCTTGTTCTTCTTCACAGCAGCTATTATGTCGTCTTTGTTCTTTGGGCTGTCCACGAGCGTATATGTCCTTCCGAACTCATAGAGCTTGTGGGCGTCGGATGTTCCTACAACTGGCTTGTTGTATTTCCTGGCCACTTCCAGCGCTTTTGTGTTGCCGTTCAGGAACTTGAAGAAAGGGTTCAATAATGCTCTTGTGTAGAAGTGGCTGTATTCTATCGCGTCAAAAAGCCCTATGTTCCTGACAAGTCTATACCCTAGGCAGTGGCCGAAAAGGAAATAAGGGTGCGGCGCTATTATCAGCGCTGAGCTGTCAAGCTTCTCAAGGTCTGTCAGTTTCTTCAGCTTGTGTAGGTCGTCGTTGCTGACGTTCACCAGCAACACATCCTTCATCTGGATGAGCGGCTCTGCTCCAGGAATCAATAATATGCCCTTTTTCCTGGCATAATCCTTCAATGAATTGTTGAAGAAAACCCTGTTGTGATTAGTGATTGACATTACCTCAAAATTCTGCTTGGCAGCCACCTTTATCAGCTCCTTAGCGGTGTAGCTCACAAAACCGTTGTCATAAGGGTCTCCGTTGGTGTGAATGTGAAATTCTGCCTTTAGCATATTATACCGCCCTATTAATTCAGTCGCAGAATGCTTTCTGCTCAGTCAAGGTACTCCTGCTTCCTTATCTTCTCAGGAAGGTATCTCTCTGAGATGAAGCTTATGCCTTTTGATGAGAGAGCCTGTATCTCTACCTTTGCCCCGAAGTCCTTCATCATCTTAAATTGGCGCTGCCATCCCTTGTGCTTGATGAACCATTCATAGTTCTGCATCTGCTTAAGTCTTGATGTGTCCTGCTCTGTGAGCTTGATGAAATGCCTCTTGAGGTCGAAGTTGATCACGTCGTCGCAGGTTATCCCTATGAACTTGACATTAGGAATCGCCATCTCGTCTGCCATGTGAGCCAGGCTTATTGATCCGAACTTCAGCACAGAGTAGATGTACCACCCCCAGGGATCATTGTCTGCCAGGACATATATAGGCAGGTTGTGCTCTGTGCTAAGCCTCTGGAGCAGCCTCCTAATTCCTCTTGTGGTCTGTCCCTGCGATGACATTATTATGCAGTTCTGCTTGTCCCAGAACTTGTCCTCGTGAAGACGCTCCCAGACAGCAGCCTTCTCCATGTAAATTACATACTTGGCATCTACTTTCTTGAACTTTATGTTCTCAACATTGCTGGGAATAGACCATCCTCCGGATCCTAGCCTTGACCAGTCGATGATATCGCCTGAATCCTCCACAACCACTTTTCCTGCCACGCTTCCCATCTTATTGGCGTTCACATTCAGGTTCTCCCTTGAGAATCCTGTTATGAGCTCAAGGTCTTCGATGGCCTTGTCTGATTCCTTCTGCTCGTCCACTAAGTTTATCTTGGTGTTGGGGATCGTCCTCTTGGCCATGTAAAATACATCTCTTAGGCTTGCGTGCTTGCTCACGTCAAGGAGCACCTTGCAGATGGCGGCCACCTCTATTGTCTGGAGGAACTTCTTTGAATGAGCAACATTGAAGAAGAATCTCTGGGCTGTCTTGTCTCCAAGCCCAAGGGTTTTTGATTCCTGGTCATAGACTACATTGCTCAGGCCCCTTACAGAGAGCTCTATCTTCGGACTCTCCCCTCTGTTGATGTCCTCTATTATGCTGTAGCCCAGCTTCACCAGCTCCTCTTTTACATTACCACCATTCTTGCCGTTCTTTCCGTTCTTCATCTTGAAATCGCCAGCAACAGATCTTTCAGGAGTCTTTTCCTGCTTTGCCTTCGGCTCTGTCTTGACTTCTTTCTTCTGATCCTTTTTCTCGCCAATAGGGAAGACTGTCTGGATCTCCTTCTTTATTCCGGGCTCATCTTGTTTAGGCATAATCATCACTCAGCATCTTATTTTATTATTATCCTGTCATCTTATTCATCTACTTTGGATGACTCATCATCATCATTCCTTGGCTTCTTTCTCTTGCCATTGCCGTCCCCGTCTGATCCATCATCCTCATCTGCCTCTCCTTTGAGTGATTCCATGGCATGGATCTGGTTCTGTATATCATCCTTCTTTATCATATCCTGAAGCTTCTTCTCGATGGCGTCCTTGTTCTGGCCTGTGAGTCTTGCCAATGAGTCCGCGACTTCAGGGATATATCTCTCGAACAGATTGGCTCTCTCAAGCTGCCTGTGGACCTTGTATTTTTTGTGGACATAGGTCTGAAGTCTTCTCCCGGCCTCCTGCAATGCGAGCTTTATCTCGTTGATGAGCTCAGGGTAATGGGCTATGGCCTCTTTTGATTCTGATGTGAAAGGCACCCAGACACTGGCTATGTGCACAGCAATGGTCAATGGAGCTGAAGGTAATGAGCCATTGCTCTGGTCCAAACCATAGGCCTTCCAGTTTATCTGTGTCACGCTCTTATAGATGCTGCAGGCTCCCTGCTGATAGAGCAATGGCACCCTGTTGGCGAATCGCAGGAGAACGGCTGATTCCTGGGCTGGCTGGTTTCCTCCAAAAGCCAAAGCCACTTCTACCTGGAAAGGATTTCCTCTGTAGACTTCAGGACTCCTACTGACAGAGGTATAGAATTCTGCGTTCACCTCTTTCTTAAGGCCTTTCTCAAAGAGCTCTTCTCCTATCGGACTTATGCAATCTGTCTGAGGGCTGATGATCTTTGTCTCCTTTATAGCCTTTATTAATTTCTCAGCATCATCACGACCCACCTTCTTAGGATTGGTATTCGGAGCAACCAATGCTTTGTCGCAGATATCCTTTGCAGTGCCTGAACCAACCCTTGAGAACTCATTTGTCAAGAATGACTGCATGGTCCTGCACTCTGTGTTTGAGAGCATCTTCAGCAGCATACCGAGTTCGATACCATATGGATGAGGCTTTATCTCGACCGCCTGTTTAGGAAGCTGGTCAGTGGCCCTTGGAAATATTATCTGCTCTGCCTTTGGGTTGACATAGGTGATTGTGACATGAGGATTAACTATGGCTGTCTGCTTCAAGTATTCGTCTACGCTCTGAGTGCCCTTAAGATAGGTACCTTCAAGATCAAGCTCCACCTTGGTTCCTTGCTGCTTATCCCACTCGCGCTCCTCGTCCTTGAATATCACTGGTTTGTTGTTGGCAGTGTCAAGACCGAGCTCATAGTAATGCGCAGGCTTATTAGGGCCGATCTTGGATATAATCTTAGCAGGCCTGCCAGTGGTTAGCTGGGCGTACATCACGCTGGCACTTATGCCTATACCCTGCTGGCCTCTTCCCTGCTTCAGCCTATGGAACTTGCTTCCATATAGCAGCTTGGCAAAGACTTTTGGTATCTGCTCCTTTACAATGCCAGGGCCGTTGTCCTCAACAATCACTCTGAAGCGGTCATTGCCCATATCTATAAGCTCGACATTCACCTCAGGGAGCACGCCTGCCTCTTCGCAGGCGTCAAGGGCGTTGTCAACAGCTTCCTTCACTGCCGTGAGAAGAGCTTTCCTCTTGTTATCGAAGCCCAGCAGGTGCCTGTTCTTCTCAAAGAATTCTGACACAGAGATCTCTCTCTGCTTCTTTGCCATCTCCTCTGCCTTGGTGATTGCCATATATAATCCTTGAATGAAAGTTGATTGTAATATTAGTTACTCTCATAAAAGGGAGACTGAGCATTTATAAGTTTTTTGCTAGAAACACCAGAAAAATGAGAAAAAAAGAGATAAAAAAAGAATTTTATAGATGCTTATAAGCCGCGTTCACAACTTTTTTCATCGCCTCAATTCAAAACTGAAAGTCTTCTCTTTCACTTCATCTCCTATGACTTTCATTTTTACTTTCAATGTGTTACCTTTGCAAGTGATCTCTGGCTTGCTCATGCTCATATAACCACTATCGGAGTCGTAGTCCACTGACAGGGCGTATTTCTTCCTGTCATTGGTGTCAGTTGTGATACTCCCTATCTCTTTCAAGATCGGCTTCTTTGTCCCTAGATCGCTGACTTCATAGACCGAAACATTGAGCTGAGGCTCTATCCCTACTATCGAATATGTGGCTATATAACTCTCTAAGTCTATAACCTTTGTGACTACGACGTACGCCTTGCTGCCATCAGAGCTCATTATTCTCTGTATGTCATAAGGATAGTTGGTAGGGGCTTCCTTCCTGAAACCATGCATAGCTATAGGAATATTGTTCAAGTTTCCGTGGTTAAGGAAATTCTTCTTGTTTTCCTCTATTGCATGCTCAAGGTCTCCTTTCCTAGGGGCGCTCTCGTCCAGGCTGTTGTCTATCTCAAACCTGTATTCCACTACTTGGAGTGTCCTGCTCCCCCCCTGATACACATCAGTGTATTTCCTGGACTTTCCCTCCACCATGAAAGTATCTTCAAGGAAGGTTATCTTAGCATCCTCAAGGTCAATTGTGTTGTAGTTGTTCTTGTCATTAGGTCTGCTATGATAGTCAAAGCTGATGCTGCCAAGCTTCAATATGCCCTTTCCCTTTATTGCAAGATAAAGGTCTTGGCTTGTCAGGTCCCCGTGATATGGAAATACTCCTGCCAAGGTTAGTGTATCTGAAATTTTTTTTGTATCAATCAACTGGCTTGATCCATAAATTGATTCTATGACCTTCACAAGAGCGCTGTGGTCAAGATCATTGATAGCCTGATCTATAGACTCAAGCTTTTTCTGTTCCTTGCGTTCTGCCTCAAGGTCATAACGCTCTATTGTCTTCCGGCTTCCTGTCTTCTTGTCAACCCTCTGGATGATCAGCTCTTCATTTGACTTGAGACCTACAGTCAGCGTCTTCTTGTCTTCACCGAGGACTTTAACCTGTTTGTATGCTATCCTCCAGTTGTCGGAATAGCTGTTTTTTCCGTCGCGATATGTTGTTGGCCCATCTTCACCAATTATTTTCTTATTGTCCAAGTCAATCACATACACTGCGACTTTCCTTGACAATCCCGCAGTCTCACTATATTCGTCAAGATACATGTCCCTGACTGCGACTGCACAGTTCTCACCGGAGTCGAAAGAGACTACATCGTCATTATGCACCTTACCTGAGAGCTTAGCTCCTTCTGCCTTGATAATCTTCTGGACTGTGCTTTCCAGGCCAGTCTTCTTGCTAGAATCCTTCTCAAATTCCAGCCTTAGCTCGCTCTTCTTTATTTCGTTGGTCTTCTTCAAGTCGTCTATTGTAACCAATTCGAATTTTTGTTTTGTCATTTTCATCACCTTTTTTTTATTTATCCATATTATTTCTCTATCTTTGTTCACGTTCATATTTCTCGAATTCTTCCTGAGTCGGCTTTTCCTTTATCAGGTAAAACAGCTCGATGAATCCGAACGGCTTCTTGTAATTAACATCAAGGCAGCCCTTGGCGGCCAGCACGAATTCTTTCGGAGTGCTGGATATTCCTACGACGTAGCATCCTTTTTCTTTCGCTGCCCTTGCGACAGCAACTCCTCCGCTGAAATCAGCCTTGCCTCCGTGGCTCTCGCGTAAGCTTCCGTCTGTAAAGACAACATCATACTGCTTCTGCGCGATGTATTCCAAAGCCTCCTTTTCTGAAGAGGCGATGTCCATCCCGTAATGATTCTTTGCCATAAACTTTCCCATGACAAATTCCACTGAATTCCTGAAGGCAGAGCCTGCAACGAGAGTGTCGTCTACAAACAGCAGCCTTCTGGACATTTCCGATACCTCTTCGTCGATTGTCATTTTTGTTCACCTCTTGTAAGTTTCAACCATCATCTGAAGCAAGTCAGGAGCTTTTCCCATGAACTTCTCGTAGCGCCTAGCGCTCCTGTAGATTGTCTGAGTAGCTCCGCTCTCAATCCAGCCAAGCGACTCTTCAAGCGCGAAAGCCCATATCTCTGGCTTGTCTTTCTTGCCCTTCATGCTTTTGTCTGCAGGCAGGACTGTCGTGTTCGGTCCGTGAGCATCAGACGCTGATCGGTCATAGTTAGCTCCTGTGACTACAGTGACGTATGCTGTTGTCTTCAATGCTTCGCATACGATTTCAAGGCCCGAGTCTTTTGACTCCATCTCAAGGTCTGTCATGACAAGGTCATACTTCTGCGACGCCATCTTCTTCTTGGCATCAGCAGCGCTTGACGCATAATCAAATATCACTGCGCCTGAATACTTGGCGAACTCAGCTTTCGCTGCTTCAATGTTTGTGGCAGTGTCATCCACCACAAGCACTCGCTTGATCCTAAGCTCCTCAAGTTTTTGTTCGATAGTCATTTTTCATCACCTTTTTTTGTTTTTTTGAGTCCATAATTAGTTTTATTATCTCTCTGAATAGTTCTTTTTCAGCAAATCTACTTGTACTATTGTCCTTATGTATTCATCTGGATGATGCTGAATCATTCCAGGTGCCCAACAATAGTCTGGGTCCGGAACTTTTTCTATCGGATTTCCTTTATTATCCAGTACGCTTACTTCCAAGAGATGATCATCTGCAAGTTTCACGTCAATTCTACGGCTACCAAAAAGTTCTGTTATATCTTTTTTTGAATCGAACCCGTCTCTTTTAGGCAAGTACATCAAGCCTATTTTTCTTGTTTTTCCAACAGACTTATCTGTCATATAAAGGTCTATGATGCTTGCCCAACTAATCCCTCCGCCACCATGACTACTTCTTGATTCCATTCTAACAACAAGCAAGTCATAATTCTTTGTTTCTATGTACTTGAAGTCTTCTAAATCCATGAAGTATGTCCTACGGCCTTGATACCATTCAACATCTCTATTGAATCGTTCTTCAAGCCCTGACTTTCCCTTTATCGCATCTCTAATTTGTTTCTCTATTCCTTCTTTTTGATCCTGTTTCTTTTTTCCGAAAATGCTCATTTTTGTTCACCTCAATCGTTTGTCTTTTCGTCGTCGGGTCACTCTTTCCCCCAACCACTTAACTACTGCTAGGTGATTACAAGTATATAAAACTTTCTTCCAAAAAGTTTATAAATTACATATAATAATAGTAATTACTATGCAAAGCAGAAACAAACCTCTTCCGAAAGAGGAGTCGGCCAAGCTCGACCTAAAAGACCGAAAGCTCCTTCTCGCGCTCTTCGAGGACGGAAGGGCAAGCACCACTGCTCTTGGGAAAAAAGTAGGAATCTCGCAGGAGCTTGCCACCTACAGAATACAGAAACTGAAGGAAAGAAAAATTCTCCAGAACATCATACCGATAATAAACTATTCAGTCCTAGGATATTCCTCCTACCGTCTCCAGATAAAGCTCAATCCTCTAAGTAAGGAAGAGCGGGACAAGCTCATGGAGGAGTTCAAGCAGCTCCCGAACATAAGCTGGCTCGTCGAGCTATCAGGAGGATGGGATTTAGTTCTAATATTCCTTGTGAAAAGCAACCAGGAATTCAATGAGGCCTACGACTCGTTCAACAAGAAATACGGCAACTACATCTCAGATAGATTATTCACAATAGTCACAGAGATAACTCATCTTCCTCCGACCTACATTCTGAAAGCAGAAAGAGAGCCGTTGGTGACAGTGCTAGAAGCTCATAAGACAGACCTCGACGACACACAGAGAAAGATAATAATCTCATTGTTTGAGAACGGCAGGAAGCCCCTCCTTGAGATAAGCCGAGAGCTGGGCGTCAGCGTGACCACCATCAAATATCATCTTGATAAGCTTCTGAGAGATAAAGTCATCGCCGGATTCAAGCCAGTGATAAATCTTTTTGCCATAGGCTATGAGCATTTCAAAATCACGATGGAATTGGAGAACCCTGCTGATGAGAAGACAGCAAGAGAGCTTCTCATGATGAACGACAACGTGGTGTACATAACTAAGTCGCTTGGCCAGTACGACCTTGAGTTCGAATGCGAATACACGACGGTAAACGGCCTTTTGGAATTCATAGAGCTGCTCAAGAGCAGAATAAAGATAAAGAAGCACGAGATAATATTCGCCAACAAGGAATTGGTGATAAACAGGGTGCCTAAATGAGGATAGCGGCGATTGGCGACGATTCAGAATATTACTCAAATAATCTTATCCACCATTTTCATGATCATGATGCGCAAATCACGGAGTTCAAGAAGAATGATGAACTGATAAAATCCCTTTCTCAGAGGACCGACCTTGTGTTCATTCATGTGCATAAGCAGTACCTTATGGGTGACGCAGCCTCGCTGATAGAAGTCATAAAAAGATTGGAGAATAGACCCTGGACGTTCATATGGATTTCTAGCGCGTCAGAAGATTCTGTGCCATTGGCCGACTTCATAGCAGTGGGAGCGATCAGCAATGATTATCTTGGAGTAATAGCCAGGATGATTGAAAGCAGAAAGCCAGAGCGCCACAACCTCCTGAACGGAATCACATATTCCCTTGGAAGGATGAATACTATAGTAAAACAGATACTGGAGTCTTTCGGCATTAATGTATATGCTTTCAAGGATAAGGAATCGTTCATGAAGGCAGTTGAAAACAAAAGACCTGATGCTGTTCTTGTTAGGGAGATTAATAATATCGACGAAGAATACAAGTCATTGCTCAGAGAGTGCAAAAGAGCAGGGATCAGGATAATAGGCCTTGACTCCTCGCATACAGAAAAGATAAGGTATTTCGAATACGAGACTGCAGAGCAGGTAGGTGATAAGTACCTTGACTATTGCGACCACTTCAGGGATGAGTTCAACATAATAATGGACGATCTCTACGAGTTATTCTCTGCTATAAAGAGGAATGAGAAAAGCAATAGTCTCATGTACAGCAAGGCAGCGCAGACAGGCATATTCGACAAGCGCTCAAAGATGACCGCAGACCTTGACAAGGAGCTGGCTTTCATAAGAAAAACCTTGAGGAAGAACAAATGCAAGAAAATACTTGACGTAGGGTGCGGGAACGGAAGGCTTTCCATACCGTTGGCGCATCCCGAGCAAAGTCTGATATTCATGCCTAAGAGCTTTGAGATTGTCGGAGGGGATGTGAATAAGGACTTACTAGAACAAGCAAGAAGCAGATCTCCCGACAGAGAGAATCCGAGATTCATCTATTGCGATGCCAAGAACATTCCGTTCAAGGAAGGATATTTTGACGCAGTGATTATGATGTGGCACGTAATATGTGAATTCAATGATTCGGAACGTGATCAGGTAATAAATGAAGTCCATCGCGTTCTGAAGAGCCAAGGCGTATTCATAGCAGATATGCCCTTAGAATATGAGCCTGAAGGAGGATATTATAATAACAAGATCCAGGGTGCCGAGATGTATCATGGACGAGTCCCTCCATTGAAAAAATTGATTATTGACCTTGAGCAGCGCAGAGGTTATTTCAAGAGATTTGACATAATAAAGCAATCCTCTGTAAAGTGGGGCATCAGGAAAGAAGTCATCGTCGCACAGAAGGCGGGATGGCACTAAGAAAGATAATCTCACAAAAATCCATTCTCCTTCAGGAACTTGAAGCCTAGCTTTCTGAAATCCTTTAGGTCAGAAAGCATGTGGGCGTCGCTGTTCACATAAACCCTTTCAGCCTTAGAAAGTATCATTTTCAAAGCGTGCTTGTCACCCATGCCTAGGATGAGGCATTTACAGTTCAGCTCCAAGGGTATTTTGTGCTTGTTGGCGGCCTCTACAACTTTAACAACATCTACACCCCCGCAATTAACATCCAGATGTCCTATGCAGCTTATCATCTTATGATGCCTATTTATAGCATTAATATAGGCGTCTGTAACTTTTTTCCTGTCACCAGAATACACATCAGGGTGGAATGAGAGTATTATAAAATCACCTTGCACTCCTTGTATGTGCGCGCAGACATCGCCTTTCTCGTTAAGTATGTCTGCCTCTACTCCAAATATCACCTCTACATCATTATGTATGTTCTTCCATCGCTTTGCGATTAACCAAACGCTTTTCCTAGCCAAACCTAACGCTTCAACACCCGCCTGTGAGTGGTCTGTGAAAACCATCTTCTTCATGCCAATCTTACCAGCATAGCGCACAATCTCATCAATGGTGCACATCCCGTCAGAAAAATTCAGGGAATGGACGTGGTAGTCCTCCTTCTCGGTATTCAGCACCTTCATCTTCAGAACCCTCTCTGCTCCTGGCGCATCTTCCTCCTTTGGTTCTCGAGCCATTTGTAGACTGTAGCGTGCATGCTTCCCTGAATTATCATCTCTATGGCTCTCTTGGCGATGGATACCTCCGAGCACTCTCCAAGCACTCCAATGGTCTTTCCATAGACGCTCATGGAGGTGTTTGTCAATGATTCCACGGTCTTCCTTGCTTTTCCCTCGGTGCCTATAATCCTTGATCTTATCCTGATAAGCTTGTTTGGATTGTCCATCCCATAATCCTTGAGGTTTATTATCTCAAGCATGTAGTCAGGTTTCAGCAGCAGCCTCGCTATCTCAGGGCTGAAGCCTCTTGAGATGGCTTTTATCACTTCCCTAAGCTCGTAGAGTTTGAGGGCGTCAAAGCCAGCTATGGTGACATCTCCCTCTTTTGAGTCAACCATAATCTTTGCAGAAGCATATTCCTCGAGCTCTCTCTTGTCCTTGCCTTTCACCCCTATAAGGGCAGCGATCCTGTCTTTCGGGATCTTCAATGAATATGAGTACTCGTTCAAGCCGCCATTCATCTTCGCGTTCACAGGGGCGTCATCATACTCAATCTCAGAATTATCATCTATAATGCCTTGCTTTTCCTGCGTTTTCTGCTTTTTCTTAGCCATCAGCCGTTAGAATCCTGATTTTTTTATAAATGTTTGCCCAAAGATAGAGCCATAGATAACGCAGTATTACTAGAGCAGATCAATCATTCACTAGTTCAGGGCGAGCTGGCGGGAAGACTATTCTGAAGGTGGTTCCTTTCCCATAATCACTCTCTGCAGTGATCTCTGCTCCGTGGGCCTTGAGTATCTCCTTCACAATGGAAAGTCCTAATCCAACGCCGCTCTCTGCTGCTTTGTTCAGTCCTTGGTTCACCTGATAGAATTTTGAGAACAGAAATACCATGTTCTCTGGCTTTATACCCACTCCATTGTCAGAGAATAATATCTCACAATTGCCATCAGCAGCCTTCCTGGAGGAAATGGTGATCAACAGAGGCCTCTTGCTCATATATTTTATTGCGTTGTCCATAAGGTTCCTGAAGACCTGCTTGACACGGTCCCGGTCGATATCAAGCGAACAATACTTGCTGACCTGGTTCACTACCCGACCCTTGACCTTCCTGAGACCTGGCCTGAACTCAAATATGACCTCGTCGATTATCGGCCTGAGCTTCTGCCTTGAGAACTGGAATCTCGCATTACTTGATTCAAGCCTTGATATGTCCAGCAGCTCGCTTATGAGGTTCTGCAGCTGGTTAGAGCTGGACAATATTATACCAACACCCTCCTTTTGATATTTATTGATCTTCCCTAGGTCTCCATTATCCATCATCTGGGTATAGGCTTTTATGGTGGCAAGAGGGCTTCTCAGCTCATGGGAGACATTGGAGATGAAATCATCCTTCATCACATCGATCTTCTTCAGCTCGGCATTGGCCTTGGCAATCTCCTCTGACTCCTGCACAAGCTTAGCCCTTGAGCTCTCAAGACTGGTTATCATGGCATTGAGATTGTTGGCCAGAAGTCCTATCTCACACTTGCTTTTGACATCTATCCTCTTTGAGAGGTCATCCTTGGCTCTGACATACTCAATAGTAGTATATATCTTCTTTATTTTTCTGAGAAGGGTCAAGCTTAAGAGGGTTCGCATGATTATCATCATTACCAGGCAGCTGATTATTACTGAAGCCCATAGGTATCGCTGAATTATGCGGCCCTGTTTATGCGCAGTCCTATCTATTATGACCTTCACTATCAATGCAGGCTGGTTATAACCATCCATTATAAGCACATAGCCGAAGCTAGTGGTCTCGTTGATGTTCTTTACGAGCAATGAATTGTTATTTGAGAAGAATAATTTTGCCTCATTGAAGTCATCTGGCACCACCACATCATATCTCATTATCTCAACAGGATAGCCGACAAAATCGCTTATGTAGCTGGTCTCCTCAAGATCAAGATATCGCCCGAATATTATGTGCCCATCATTCGGACCAACTCCGTCAGAGCGCAACACAGGCCTAGAGACCACCAGAAGAGGATACTTTGGCAGCAGGATAATCCCTCGATCAGTAAAATATCCTGTAGCATGGAAATAATTTATTCCCTCACTAAAATACTCTTCAAGTTCAGGAGTGTTGTTCGAGAGAACACCGTTATAATAGTGGCTCTTGTAGACCATCGAGCCATTTAGGTCAGCTATGATTAGGATATTAACCTTCAGCTGGGCAAATGATTCAGCATTGAGATTTGATTTCACATAATCCGGACTAGGATTCTTGATAAAATTATATGTATCATCCCAGTTCCCCCAATCAATGGCAATATGATTAAGTATTTCAAGGCGCGCATCAATGGCTCTAGGGACTCTCTCCAAAGTGACCATTTCACGTTGGTATTCCACCTCATCAAGACCCTTGTTCATGATCAGGTTGAGTATGAGCGCCAAAGAGACTATGAGGAACAGGGTGGTCCCTAGCAATATCAGCGTTATCATCTGAAGAACCTTCAAATATTCACCCCTTGCTATCAAAAGGACTGTTCAATTGCCGACCAGTCTCTTAATCTCTGAGACCAGCTCATGGTTGTCAAACGGCTTCTGCATAGAGCTCTCAGCAATCTTAAAATCAGCATCCCATCTCAAGACATCGATCCTGGCGGTTAGCAGCAGGACTGGAACCATCTTAGTTTCAGGGTCTGACTTGAGCATTTTCAGCACATCCTTCCCTGAGATTCCTGGCATCATCAGATCAAGTATCACTGAGTCGATCTTGTTTTTCTTAACAGTGTCAAGTACCTTTGCGCCATCAGGCTCGGTGAACACATCGAATCCTGCCTTCTCAAGTATTATCTTTATCGCCTTGGACATGACTATAGAATCATCCACCACTAAGATTTTCTTGATCATCACTCACCTCTGACAGCGCATACCTAATGACCTGCGTCCTAGTGATATTCTCTGCATCGAGAGCTTATTAATCTTTCGCAAATAAGACCAGAAATGACAAGAGACTTGGCAGAGGACTAGGCTTTCTCGACTACGAGCCTGAAGACATAATCCTCATCAGCCTTCAATCCGTGCTTCCTGAAATATTTGCAGATATTAAGTATATCTCTCTTCAGGAATTCGATTGCCTGGGGATGCTCGACAGTGGTGGATTGGCTGAAATCAATGAATACAGGCTCTTCCTCAAAGTTTAGTATGTTGAACTCAGAGAGGTCTGCATGCACAAGCCCTATTCCGTAGAGCGCCTTGATGTTCTTCACTGTCTTGTCAAAGAACTTCTTTGGGTCTGTAGGCGGGCTGTCCTTGAGCTTTGGAGCAGGATTTTTTCTTCCGATGAACTCCATCAGCAGCACCCCTTCCTTTATCGCTATAGGCTTAGGCACCCTTATGACCTCTCTTGCCTTGAGCAGGTTCCTGTACTCTCGCTGGACCCAGGCAAAAATGATCAGCCTGCGCCTCTTTTTGAGGCCATGAAACCTCGGGTCAGGCATCAGGTAGCGGTACATGTTGTTGAAGTTGCAGTTCTCAACACGGTATATCTTAGCGATTATCATGCCGTCGTCCTTTGTCGCAGAGAAGACATTGGCCTCCTTGCCAAGAGCTATGGGACTCTTCAACTCATCAAAATGGCCTTGGCTGCGAAGCTTCTCAAGCACCAGCAATGTTGACTGGTCAAAGACATTCTTGTAAATCTTCCATTCTTCCTTCTGGGTCGGCATGGATGATATAAAATGGTCGTGAATATAAAAAACTAATGAAAAAAGAAACAAAATAATTAATGATAAAATTTAAATACATG
>Ga0315276_10000758_pt1 | contig 28151 bp, 25 predicted proteins | sample YL17G05_0_MG_FD_204542 | JGI IMG/M metagenome (GOLD analysis project Ga0315276, IMG submission 204542) | Sediment microbial communities from Yellowstone Lake, YNP, Wyoming, USA - YL17G05_0 | ecosystem: Environmental > Aquatic > Freshwater > Lake > Sediment | place: USA: Wyoming | collected... | reverse complement strand
ACCGTATCCAAGAACGTCGCCCGCATGGGCGGTGGCGAGGCAGCGGGCAACCCCAACATGCGCAAGACGATCGCCACGACGACCACCGCGAGCAACAGCCCGATCGGCAGGATCGTTCCGAGCGGAGGGAGCGGAGGGAGCGGAGGGATCAGGGCCATCACGCCACCGACAGTTCCCGAACTCGGGACGGTCGGCGGGCAGCCCCGGGTCGTGCCAGAGGGCTTTATTCCGAGGATGCCTCTCCCACCGCGCAATGCGGACGGCACAGAGAGAGACTTCTCCAAGCCCAACGCGTCAGCCGCGCTCGACTTCAACAAGCAGAACCCGAGAGACGATCCCAAGCCCAACCCCAACGGCAGGGTCTACCCCGGGGGATCCAAGAACTTCAACGAGGCGACCGGGAAGTACCGGAACCACGGAACGGGGCCGAACCCCAACCCCAACGCCCGCCGACACGCCAGTCCAAATGCCCGGTTCAACCGGGGCGCCTCGTCCCCCGCGGTCAAGGCGTGGGCCGAGGGCCTCCAGGCGGCGGCGCTGGCCGCCCGGACGAAGTACGAGACGGACAACCCCAAGCCGGCCTCCTCCACGATCGTCGGGTCCCACGGGAAGCGGCGGACTGGTGCTTGATGGGCCGGGTCGCACTCTCCGACCGCGTGCCTCGGCCGCGGCGGCGCTCATGGCGAGTCCCCCCCTTGCCGTGGGCGCCGCTGACGGCCGCTCTCGTTCTCGTCGTGGTCCTGGCCCCGGATCCGTTCCTGCGCGCCGTGTGTGCGGCGGTCGTGATCGCAGTAGCCTACGGGCATGGGTGGCGTGATGGCCGACGAGATGTTGCGCTCGATCTACTCGGCGGCCGACGAGACGATCGCCGCGCTCGACCGACTCCTGTCCCCGGACCGCGAGCGGGAACGGGAAGCGAGGGTGTCGCTTCGTGACGCCACCGCTCGTCTCGGTGACTCGACCGCTCCCTACCTGGACGCCCCCGCCGGCGACGAGCCGGCGAGCGGCGCACCAGCACCGGCTCCGGTCCGGCGGGCGGTGGCTCCCGAGACGCCCTATGTGGCGCTTCCGCAGCGGACGACCCACGGCGGACCGTTCGGTCCCGCGGTGAGGGCGAAACTCATCGCCGAGGCGCTGGCGAAGGGGAACGTCTGGTGACCGAGCAGGGCATCATCCTCGTTCCCCGCCGGGCCGGCTGCTGGGTCTGCGAGAAGGTGGCCGAGCCGGACAAGGTCACGGTCATGCTGTTCTCCGAGAGCGGCGCTCCGCGGCGCGGGCGGGGGGCGTTCGCCGACGCGATGACCTACGTCCGCTCGATGGGCTACCCGGTCGGGACCGATCTCCTCTACAAGCGCCTGTGCAAGCACGCCGACCACGTCGAGATCGACCGAACCGAGTCCCGCCCCGCCGCCCCGTCGAACCTGACCCGGATCGCCCCCCTGACTCCCGCCCATTGGCTCGACGTGAACCAGAGCGCGATCAATGTCGCCAACGAGGCGCTCGGTCAGATCGTGGAACGGATGCCCGATATGAAGGACCAGGATCTCGTCATGGTCGCCAAGATCGGCATTACCGCCGCCCAGAAGGTCGGGGACTGGGAGAGCCGCGGCCGCAAGATGGCCCAGATCGACTCCCTCATCCGCCTCGCCTCCGGCCTCGACGATGGCGCCCCCACGGACTGACCGTATCCCGGCCGACACGAAGGCATGGATACGGGACGGTCGAACCGACGTGGCGCTGTGGGCGGAGCGCGGCCTCGGGATCGTCCTCCACTCCGCCCAGGTCGAGTTCGCGCAGGCCGTCCTCGCGGGCACGGCGGGCTACTACCTGTTGACCTGGGCCAACCGCGCCGGCAAGACGACGGTCCTCATCGTCCTCCATATGCACCGCCTGTTCTACAAGTTGGGCATCCCCGCCCCGGTCACGGACGCGGAGGAGAAACTGTGGATGGCCGAGGAGTACCGGACCCTCCACGCCTCCCCCCTCAACGAACTGGCCGGTCGGGCGTGGCTCGCGATCGGCGACATCATCAACGGTACCAGCAAGGCCCAGCGTGATCCGGTCACGAACAAGCGTCGGCCCGCGCCGCTGGCCCAGATGTTCGCCGCGACCAAGGAGCGGACCGAGAGCAACGCCGACCGGATCTTCCTGCGCTGCCTCACCGGGGCGGTGACCGACTTCCGCTCGACCGAGGGCAAGGCCACCCGGATCGAGGGCGGGGCGTGGCGGATGATTACCTGGGACGAGTGGCCGTCCACCGAGAACACGGACGACATCCGCTACGTCCTCTACAACCGCCTGACCGCCCGCGCCGCGGACTTCGACGCCCCCATCATCCTGACCGGCACGATCACCGCCGAGACGGAGCACATCGCCAAGGAGTTCCTAGACTTCGCGGAGGACCCCGGCAACGAGGACTGGTGGGGCAACACCGCCGCGCGCTCGCTCAACCCCGGCACGACGGCCCTGTCCCTCGAACGGGCCAAGCGCAACCTCGACCAGGAGGACTACGACCGCTCGGTCCTCGGGGTGATGGGCGGGGTGAAGGGCCGGCTCCTGCCGTCGTGGCTCCTCGATCCGGTGTTCGATCCGAAGTTGCCGAACTGGCAGGCGCCCGACAAGGTGCTGGCCGCGGGATCTCCGCGCTGGACCTACCTCCACGTCTGGGACCTCGCCATCGCGGTCGCGGACAACGTGGGGATGGTCCTGCGCGTGCCGTTCGACTGGCGGTTCTCGATCGAGGACCCCCTCGTGGGGGTGTCGCTCAAGATCGTCCCCGGCTCCCGGACCCTGACCGACGACGAGATCGAGTACGCGGTCGAGGAGACGTTCCTGCCCTACGGCGGGATCATCTACGTCGATGCCACCGACGCCCACGGCAAGAGCATCTACCGGAACCTCCGCCGGAGGGGTCTGCCGGTCCACGAGTTCGACTTCAAGCAGCAGGAGGGGACGCGGGTCAGCCGCAAGGAGAAGGGCGTCCGTGCGATGCGCGCGATCTTCGGCGAAGGGATCGACCCGATCCGGGACTCCGCCGGCGAGCCTGTCCACGACCTCGACGGGATCATCGCCCACGACCTCGGCAAACGGTACGGGTCGCTGCGCCTGCCGTCCTCCTGGAGCAAGGTCAAGGACCAGTTGGCGATCCTGCGCCCTCCGCCGCTGGACGAGAAGCAGAAGAAGGACGCCGCGATGTGCGTCCTCATGGCCTGCGAGGTGGCCTGGCGCGAGCGCCGCGGACGGACCCGGACGCACACGATCCAGCAGGCCCGGTTCTTCGCCCGGCGGGTCGGCTTGCCCCCGGCTCCGCGGGCGAGTACCCTCTGAAACGACTACGCACGTCGGAAGGAAGACCGCATGGGCGCAACGCACATCGTCGGCTTCGGCGGCAATCTCGCAGAAGTCTCCACCTACGGCGCGTTGCTCGGCCGGCCGCGCCCGATGACCAGCCTCGGGGCCATCCGCCCCGGTGGGTCGGAAGCGATCGTCGGCAACTCGATCGCCAACCCCACCGTCGTCACCATGCTGGCCCCGCACGGCCTGACGACCGGCGACCGGATATTCTTCACGGCCAGCGCCGTGTCCAGTCCGCTCCTGACGGCGACGCCCCAGCAGGTCGTCACCGTCGTCTCGGCGACCACCTTCTCGGTGCCGGTCAACGTCACCGTGGCGGGCACGTCGGGTGGCTACGACTACTCGATCCTCACCATCCCGGCGACGGCCGTGGGCGTTCCGGCGACGGTCAACGTGGGGCGCGCTCACGGCCTGCGGGTCGGCGACACCGTGACGATCGTTGCGTCCGGTTCGACCCCATCCTGCGACGGCGCGCAGATCGTGACCGCCGTTCCCACGGCCACCTCGTTCGTCATCGGCGCGATCACGAACATCACCGCTCCCGGCTCCGCGACAGCCGCTCACTACTCCAAGACGACGTTCTACTCGGACGTTCTCGACCGCGGAGCGGCCTGTTCCGGCGGCGCGCTCGTCGTCACCTCGCTCATCGGGACCAGTCCGCCCACCGTCACCTGCAACATCGAGGGCAGCGTGGACGGGGTCGCCTGGTTCAACATCCCCTACGCCCTCGTGGCGACCCCGCGGACGTTCGTGGTCACCGCCCTCACGGCGATCACCACCTCCGTCACCTCCACCTATCTCCTCCAGGAACTCGTCTACTGGCGCTACCTGCGGCTCAAGCAGGCATCCTCCACGAACATCATCCTGACCCTGACCGCCTCCTACATCGAGGGCTAGGCCGGGCGGATACCCGAGGTACGGCCGATGGCCCTCTCCGCTGAGGAGCAATCCAGACTCAACTCCCGGATCGAGGCGCTGCGGACGGTCTGGGCCGGATATCAAGCGAGTCTCCGCACACGCCATGCCGCGTACCTGCGCGCCTTCTCGCCCGGCTTCGAGAGCAAGATCCTCGAACACGACCAGTGGACGGACGCCTTCCGGCCCGAGGACGAGGGGCACACCCGCTCGTCGTACAACATCGTGCGGAGCGCGGTCGAACTCTGGACGAGCCTCGAAGCATCGGACTTCCCCAACCCGCGCTGGGTCGAGGGGTTCATCCCCGTCCCGGCGCCGTCCCTCGATGAGTCGATCAACGTCCGTCGCCAGCAGGGCTACCGTGCCAGCAAGGCGGTCGAGCAGCACCTCGCGACGGTCCGGGAGCAGGTTCTCATGCGCCAGGTCCGGCGCAGCAAACTCCCCCGCCATATGTACCGCCTGACCCTCAAGAAGAACATCTACGGGCAGTCGTGGCTACGCTCGGTGCCCGACCTCGAACGGCAGACCTTCACCAACACGACGACCATCGACCCCTCCACGGTGTTCCCGGTCTGGGGAACCTACGGGGACGCTCGATCGCTCGACGCGGTCCTCGTGGCGACCCGCCGCTCCGCTGCCTCGGCGAACTCGCAGTACCCAGGCTCCGTCCTCCTCGAAAACGACGGGATCACCGCCTCGGAGAACTACTACTATCAGCCGACCCAGGACTATCGGACCGACCGCGATCGCTCCTACGTCTGGGTTGAGGACTACTGGATGCTCGACCCGGAGCGCGAGACGGAGACGGGGGAGATCGAGGAGTCGCGGGTCCTCAACGCCGTCCGCGTGAACGGCAAGATCGTTCATTCCGCGGAGTACCCCGGCTGGCGCACGGTGCCCTACTTCGTCCTCGCCCACGAGGACGAGCGCGACAACGCCAACTTCGGGGACGTGGCGACGATGATGCCGTTCCAGGACGGCATGAACCGGATGCTCTCCCAGCAGCAGGACGTGATCTTCGGCGAGAGCCGCCCCCGCTTCAAGTTCCGCGGCGACGCCGACCGGGTCGTCCAGATGGACGCCGGCCAGATCATCTCGCTCGATCCCGACGAGGATCTTGAACAGATCCAGGTCGTCCTCAACACGTTCCCGACCCAGCAGCACGGCCAGCAACTCCTCCAACTCATGCAGCGGGCAACGGGTCTGCCGGCGGTCGTGTGGGGCGAGATCCAGGCGGCCCAGAACTCCGGGCGGGCGCTCTCAACGGCGTGGCGTGCGACCGCCTCGCGGATGGTCCCGCGCATCCACGCCGCCTCGGAGATGCTCGACGCACTCATGGGGTTCTGGCTCGATTGCATGGAGTTGTACGAATGGGACTCCGCCCCGGCGTTGTACGGCGGAAACCGCGACTTCGAGTGGGATTTCCCCAACAAGGAGCCGCGCGACTTCCTCGAAGTGACGACGAACGCCCTCAACCGCCTCAACGGCGGGATGTGGAGCCTCAAGACAGCGATGGAGTCGGCCGGCGAGACATCCCCGGACGAGGAGATCCAGGCCGTCCGGGCTGACTACATGGACGCCGTCCTGCACCCGGAGAAGGCCCAGTCCTACATCCTCCTCCAGCGCCTCCAGCAGCAAATCCAGATCGAGGCGGCCCAGGCGGGCATCCAGCAGTCGGCCATGTTGCAGCAACTCTCGCAGTCCGCTCCCTCGGCCGCGCCCTCGGCGGGCCAACCACCCGAGCAGGCCGCAGCGGCAGAGCAGGCCCGCACCCAGGCTGCCCAACAGGCGGCTCCCACGGGTCCTCCGGGCGCCCCCGCCCCCGCGACGCAGACGGGCCAGTCGGCCAACCAGACCAAGTTCAGTTCACTCGTGCAGGACGGTGGAGCGGCCATGAACCGCATCGTCACGCAAGGCACGATCCCCGGTGGCTAGGAGCGGGTCGTTCGGGACCTCGGTAAACCCGTTCGGCACGGGCACGTTCTCCGACCTGTCCGTCTACAACATCACGCCCATGCCGCAGGCGACGCAGCCGACGCCGCAGGCGATCTACCAGCAGCAGCCGGTCCAGAACTGGTATACGCCCGCCCCGCCCCCGGTGTCGCCGACCGTGGCCCCCGAGCCGCGCGTCCTGCCGCAACCCGTCATCCCCCAGCCGACCCTCCCGTGGATCTACCTGAACCCGGACACAACGCAGGCCCGCGAGGAGATCCGCGCCCGCGCCATCGCCGCCGGAAAGACCCCGACAACCGCACAGATCAACGCGACCTACGCCGCGAACAAGGCCCGCCTCCTCGCCGAGTTGGGCGTCTGAGATGGCACGATCCGGCTCCTTTGGGACTTCGGTCAACCCGTTTGGGACGGGCACGTTCGGCGGCCTCGCCCAGTACGACATCGGGGAGAACGTCAAGGACCTCACGGCCTACTCGCTGGAGGTGGCCTGGGGCAACGGGACGATCAGCGACGCCCAGTACCAGGCGTCCCTCGCGTCCCTGGCGGCCGCCTCTGCGGCGGGCACGATGAACGCGATCGAGACGCAGAACAAACTCGATGACGTGAACTACCGGATCGGGCGCAGCGACGCCGAGGCCGCTGGACTCGATGCGCTCATCGCCTTCGACCAGCAAACGCTCGCGGGGATGGACCCGAACAACCTGCGCTACCGGAGCATCTACGACTCGCTCAATACCGAGATGGCGAACCGCCGGTCCCGCGACTACGGAGTGGTCGTGGACGCCTACAACCGTGGCGAGACTTCGACCGAGTCGCTGCTGGCGTGGGTCGAGAACACCCGTGCCTCCCTGCCGGCCGACGCCCCGGACGCGGACAACTGGACCAGCGTCCACACGAGCCTCGTGGAACGGGTGGTATCCGAGAAGGACGCCCAGGTCTACCAGGACTACCAGGACCGGAAGATGTTGCCGGCCGACTTCCTGGCCTACCTGACCGGACGCCGGGACGCCTACTCGCCGGACTCGCCGAAGTGGGACGAGGCCAACCGCCGCTTGCAGGATGCCCAGAAGAACGTCAAGGACACCGCCCTCGCGGTCCGCGACCAGGACGTGTTCAACCGCTACGCCGAAGGCAAGATCAGCGACAAAACCTACCTCGTCTACATCAACAAGCGCATCGCCGCGATGGACCCCACCGACCCCGCCCTGTCGGAGTGGAAGCACAAACTTACGATCGCGGCCCACTCGCTCGCCGAGGACGACCTGCGCCACAAGGTTGCCACCGCGACCACAGCCGCGGCTGACGCGGCCGCTCGCAAGAACCTGCGTGACTTCTACGTCGCCTACTCGAAGACGCTCAACCCCGGCTCGGCCGAATACCGGCAGACCGAGGAGCAGATCCTCTCGCTCAAACCGAAGGTCGTGACGGGTGGAGGCGGGGGGGGCAAGGGCACGGGCGCGGGCACGGGCGCGGGCACGGGCGCGGGCAAGGGCGAGGTCGTCAAGGGCGGCCCGGAGGTCCCGAAGATCATCCCCACGACCGGGAGTTTCGACCACGCCCTCACCCTCCTGACCCCGAACGCCGGGGCACCGAAGAAGGATCAGGCCATCGCGGTCGAGGTCCTGGCCCTCAACCTCGCCAACGCCAAGAACGCCAAGAACGACAAGGTGTGGCTCTACCAGGATCCCCGCTACCCCGGCCAGATGGTCGCCGAGCGCGACGCGAACGGAGTCCTCGTCAAGCGCGACGCAAAGGGCAACCTCGACCCCAAGGGCAAGCAGCAATACGTCCCCGGCTCGTCCTACCGACTCACCTCGTCGGACGAGATCGCCGCGATGCAGGTGGCGACCGCCAACTACTCCTACGGGCTCGCCGCCATTGCGCTCCGGGGAGGGGTTGTCGGAGGCAAGGTCGTCAAGGGCGGCAACGTCAAGGCGTTCTGGGATGCGATCGACGACGCGAACGACGCGATGGACTCGGCCCGCACGACCCAGGCCCATGCGTTCCAGGCGAACATCACGGTCGAACTCAAGGCGATCGACCAGAGCATCGAGTCGGCCACGAAACTCAACGACAACGCGCTGGTCGTGAACCTCCTCTTTGCGAAGCGCGACATCATGCGGGGCGCCCGCACCGACTCATCCCTCGATCTCGAACAGAAGAAGGCGTGGGACGAGAAGATCGTTGACCTGGAGAACGACCCGCGCTTCCCGACCGTGCAGACCGACTTCGACGGAGAGGAGGTCCTCGGCCCCGGCGGGTTCAAGATCCAGAACGGCGGCGCGATCAACATGGTCGCCAGTCCCAAGAACCCAGACGGGTCGCTCGTGCTCGGCCAGGCCGTGCTCAACGAGGGATGGCACTTCGTCCTCGATGACAACAAGGGCAAGGCTGCCGCCGGCCTCGTCAACGAGTACGACATGGGCATCGCTCCGGGGGAGTGGGGGGCCAACTTCGTCACCGTCCAGAGCGGCATCTACGGGGTCCGCCGGACCGGTGATGTCAGGGTGCAGCAGGCATCCTCCGTCTTGATGAAGGTCACGTTCAAGGACGGCACCTCCGAGTTGGTCCCCTTCGGCAAGAACGCGGACTGGATCACCTACAAGGACGAATACGGGAACCGCGTGAGTGGCTACTCCGTGGACGGCCGCCAGTCGTGGATCATGGTGCCCGATGGCATCTACCCCACCCCAATCCTCGAACTCGAAGGCAGGCTCACCAAGAAGGTGAAGCCGGACGGGTCGTACACGATTTCCGACGACCAGGGGCAGGTGTGGTACACCCGCTCCGCTTCGGGAGCGGACGGATCTCCCGGTGTCTGGGGGGTCGGCGAAGGGTTTGCGGCCCTGTCTGCCGCCGCCGGATCTGTCGGGGCGATCGCCTGGTTCGGCCAGATAGCCGCCCAGAACAACGGGGACATCTCGGCCGGCGTGGGCGCTCCGGGGCAATACTTCCGGCTCGTGCGAGACGAGGGCGCCGGACTCAACCTCGTCCCGCGCGAGATCCTGTACGCCGAGGCCACCGCCAGCCAGGTCATCGACACGGCCCGCCGGACGGTTGCCCGTGGGTCGGCCGCAGGGGCGACGCTCGCGGAGGAGAGCGCCGCGGTCCGGGCGCGCGGCCTCATCCCGCCGCCTGTCCCGTTGACGGGGTCCGACTACGTCCGCCAGAAGCGCGCCGACGCCGCGGCAGTCGCGGAGCGAGCGACTGCCGCGACCGCACGCCTGCGCCTCGGGGACACGCTCGCCGACGAGGTGAACGACATCGAGGCCCGCAAGTCGCCGGGCGCCGAATGGCGGGCGGTCGGTGCGGTTGCGACCGCGCTGTCTGCCGCCGCCGCCCCCGGCCTGTCGGGTATCGTCGCGCTCGGCAGCGCGATTGTGAACGCCGTCTCCCCGCCCCACGAACTTCCGCAGCAGTACGTCCCTCCGTCGTCGCTGACTCCGCCGCAGCAGTACGTCCCTCCGTCGTCGCTGACTCCGCCGCAGCAGTACGTCCCGCCGTCGTCGCTCTACGCGCCGATCCCGACCCAGACCCTCAGGCCTCCACCCGTTCCGGTTTACACCGGCCCGCTCGGGCGCACGCCGGCGCCCAAGCCGGTCCCGGTTTACACCGGCCCGCTCGGGCGCACGCCGGCGCCCAAGACGGCGCCCAAGACGGCGCCCAAGACGGCGCCGGTCCCGGTTTACACCGGCCCACTCGGGCGCTGACATGGCGTGGCAGGACGACATCGCCGCGTTCGGGGGGTCTTCGACCCCCTATTCCGCTCCGCGACAGAGGTCGTTCGGTAGCAGCCGTTCGTTCGCCTCGTCCAACTGGATGAGTTCGTTCGCCTCGTCCTCCTGGGGCGGATCGCTCACCGCGGCCAAGCCGAAGAAACCCGGCTACACCCCGGCGGCGTTCCCGGAGTCCGTGGGCATCCCCGTGCCGTGGTCCTCGAACACCTCCAAGGCGTTCGCGCCGCCGGGCGACACGACCGGCGACTGGGGAGCATCCCTGGGCGCGTCGATGGACAATGCCATCTGGAACAACGGCTACCTCAACCTCGCCAACATGATCCCGTGGGCGGAGGAGCGGACCTTCGTCGCCGCGAAGGCGCTGGCTGACTCCGTGATCGGCGAGGGCAACCCCGTCTCGTCCGTGATCGACGGGTTCGGGACGGTGGTGCGGGCCGTCTCCGAACCGATCGCCGCCGCGATCGAGTGGCTCCCGAACACGATCCGCGACGCGCAACTCAACTCCCGCGCCTCGATCTACCGGGCGCTCGTCACGGGCGAGAGCGTGCCCTTGCTCGACACGCTGTTCAACGCCCTCGTGGGCGTGTCTGCCCTCAACGTGATGAACCTGCCCGCGGTGCTCGACCGCTACCGGAGTCCGCTCGGAGTGGCGGCGATGGGCGGCCTGGTGGGGATAATGACCCCGGTCGAGCGCACGATGATGGCCGAGTTGATGGACATTCCAGACTCCGTCAAGACGGCGATCAAGAACAACCCGCGGGGCGACATCACGAAGTACCTCGACGCCGCCCCCGAGGGCCGGGCGTTCTCCTACATCGACGGCATCCCTGGGATGTATACCAACCTCGCCAACATGGGCGGCTACTACGGCCTGGAGATGATCGCGACCGGCGGTGTGGTCGGCCTCGTCCGCGCAGCGTCGGGCGGTGTCGCGGCCGGGGCCAATGTGTTCGGCTACCTCGGCAGAGCGTCAACTGCGTCCAACCTGTACGGGATGGCGGCCAAGGGCGCATCGGGGATGGCGAAGGCCCAGCGCATCCTCCTCGCGTCGGGGATCACCTACTTCGGGGCGTCCACCCTGACCGACGTGGTCCTGCGGACGATGGGCAACGAGAAGGGCGTGGCCTGGCTCGACCAGTTCAACCGGACGACCCTGATCTCCGACTCGCTGGCGGTACAACTCGTGTCCTCGTTCTCGGTCAACCCGATCGCCGCGCAGAAGATGGCCCTCAAAGGGCAGTTGAAGGTCCTCGGCTCGCCGCTCATCGTTCTGGACAAGGCCACCGGCGGCAAGTTGCTGCGGATCTACGACCACGAGGACGTGGTCCTCGGCGTGCTCGGCAAGATGTACGGCACCACCGCGCTCCGGGCGGCGGAGATGATCGGCCCCAACCGGACCTACCCGACGATCGGACACGCCTTCGACCAGGTGATGTCGCTCGCGGCCGACTCGTTCATCCAGAAACTCCCCGATGTCGCCAAGAACGTCATCAACGCCATGCCGCGGTCCATGCGGACGAGGGTCTTGTTCTCCCGCTACGCCAACCAGATCCTCCGCGAAGTGGACGAACCCTCCGGTCTGGTCGCCCGGTTCCGCCGGGATACCTCGTACCACGACTTCTACGGGGAGTTCGACCCCGGCATCGCGGCGGTCGTCACCCGCGACTACGCCGAGGCCGCCCTCAAGTTGGGCAAGGCGCAGGAGAAGTTTGACGCCGTGCCCGGATACGCCGAGTACCTGAACCCCGAGGGGCAGGGGATCGTGGCCGAGACGATCGAGGGGTTCTTCACAAACGGCCGCCAGGCCACGTTGAGCGACCTCAATATGCTCACCGCGAAGCACCCTTCGATGAGAGGCCTGGTCCACGACCTCGTGGCGCAGGGCGCCAACGGCAAGGCGTTCGTCAAGCCGGGCGACATCGTCCCGCGCGAGGTCTTCGACACGGCGCTCGCGCGGGCGACCGAGGCGTACAGTCTGGCCGAGGCCGCGGGTGGAACCGCTCTGCGGACGGCAGCCGGGGTGGCTCCGATCCTGCGCCCCAAGGCCCACGTCTCCGAGTGGGCGGAGGCGCTCGAAACGACCCAGGAGACGGTCGAGGTGCTGCGCCTGTCGCCGTTCGCCAAGCGCACCGCGGCCCAGGACTCCCTCGTGTACGACCTCCTGCGCTCGAAGAACCTCGCCACCGAGGCCGAACTCGCGTCGGGCAAGGCCGACGACCTGTGGGCCACGGCGAACGACTGGATGACGGACAAGACCGCCCCGTGGGTCAAGCGTGGCGAGGATGTCGCGGCGCTGGAGGCAGAGATCGGCGTCGTCCTCGATCGCGTGGCGCAACTGACCCGCAGCGGCGGGGACGTGAGCGCGGCCAAGAGGGAGGCGGGCGAACTCCAGGCGCTTCTCGCCGAGGTGCGCGACCCGCAGCAGCCGTTCGCTGCCACCATGCGCTACGCCGAGCGCGCAGAGACGGCGGAGGTGACCAAGGCCCGCCGCATGATCGACGCGGCCACCCGCGTCGAGACGATCCGCCTTGTCCGCGAGGCCATCGCCCCCGCCCAGCAGGGCGAGGTCAACAGCGTCCTCCACTCCGTCGAGCAGGCCGCGGACGGATCGTGGGTCTGGATCGCCGACGCGCGCGCGGTGTGGACTACGCTCTCGGAGGCCGCCGCCTCCATGTTCCCCTCCTGGCGCTGGCGGTCGGTCGTGTCGCGGCAGCAGCGGCGCGGCGGCGGAACCTTCATGCGGGCCTCGGCCGGACGACAGGAGCAGGCGTACCAGCAGACTCCGGCGGTCTACCAGTTGGGCCAGGTGATCGACTCGCCCGGTTTCCTTCGCCATCTCCGCAGCGAGGACCCCAACAAGGTGATCCGCGTTGCCGAGGGGTACACGGAGGCCGGACTTCGGCCTGCCAGCGAGGTGACCTTCGGCCAGGTCGCGGACATGATCGCGGCGAGGAAGCGCGATCTCCCACCCGTGACCGAGATCAGCCAGGGGATGATCGAGGCGATGGGGGCCGGCGATCGAGCGGGGTTCATCGCGAAGGTTGGCGCGCTCCGGGGGATCTACGACGACGCACTCGCGGGGACGACCGAATACAACCTCGGGCGCACCAAGAACATCAAGGTTCTCCCGTGGGCCGTGGACTACGCCGCAACCCACGGCAAGATCGCCAGCATCTACACCGACCCCGGCGTCGATGTCATCTACGGCAACGCCCTCAACGACCTCCAGACGGCGCTCGACACCGCCAGGGCAGGAGTGCGAACGGTTGTGGAGGGCAACCCGCAACTTCTCGCGCAGGCCCGCGAGGCGGCGGTCATCAAGGGGCAGACTGTTCGCGAGTTCCTCGACAACCCGGCCAACGACGCGGCGATCCGCACCCTCCTCCCGGCCAAGATGCCGCCCCGCTACGTCCCCGGCAAGCCGGTGGCGGAGACGCCGCTGGACAAGATCATCCTCGCGAAAGACCACGCGGGACTCGTGGACAGCAAGATCGACCTTGAGAAGATCCGCTCGACGCCGGCCGCACCGATACGGGACGTGCCGCTCGCCGCGGCCAACGCCCTCGCCGCGGCCCCGCGCCTCTCGCGCACGCTGGAATCCGACCTGAACGCCGCCGGCATCCGCTGGCAGGCGCTCATCCCCGAGGCGCTGTGGGAGAAGTCGGTCGGTGGCGCGGACGCACTCGCGGCGATCCTCACCGGGAACCTCGCCAATCGCCCGCGGACGATCATGGGCCTCCTCGATGCGGTCAAGCAGATCGAGAACGGCAACGCCGCGAACATGGGCATGGGCGCCCAACTTACGGCGGAGGCGCAGGATCTCGCCCGGCGGGTCGTCAACGGGATGATCGGCGATGTCCGCAGGGCGGGCACCGAGATCGGGGTCGTCGGCAAGGGCGGGATGCTCAACCCGTACACGATGACCGCCGATGGCGCCGAGTTGCTGGGGGACCTCTACAAGCAGGAGTTGGCGGCCGGCAACCTCGTGATCTTCCGCGACAAGATGGGCCTCCAGTACGGCCTCAAGGCCCGCCGTGCGGGTACGGTCAACCCCCTCACCGGGCAGATCGAGGGGTCGGCCGTCGCGATAGACATGAACTCCGTGCCGGGGCTCGCGGAGGAGTTGCTCGTCGGCCGCTTCCAGCCGTGGCAGGAGCGGGTCGGGGCCGCGCGGGTCAACCAGGTCTTCGGGCGCCTGTTCCACCTCAACAACCAGCAGGTCATGTTCGAGGCGCGCGGGCGGTTCGAGACGCAGTTGGCGAAGTACGGCATCCCGGCCAAGGCGGCCGAGGCGGTCTGGAACGCCTGGCGAACCTACGCCAAGGAGTCGCGCGGAGAGGCGTGGCGCCTGCGCGGCGGCAGACTGGTCAAGGAACCGGCCTCGTCCGCGCTCTACGCCACCGAGAAGAACATCCCCAACTCCAAACTCGAAACCGTCGCCCGCGAGGCGCTGGAGTTCTTCTACCGGAACAAGGGTGGCATCCCCCCCAGTCTCGACGCGGTCCGACTGGCCGAGGAGATGAGGATTGCCGGCAGTTTCACCCGGCGCCTGGCGAAGAAGGTTCCCGTGATGGGCGACTTCCTCGCCGACATCTACGGCACCTTCGCCCACAACGAGTGGGCCACGACCAACTACTTCCTGTTCCGCTTCAAGTTGGACGTTCGGTTCCACGCCCAGAACAAGGTCGAGGGGTCTGCGCTCTACTACGGGCGGGCGGGCCTCAAGATCCCTGAGATCGACGAGGGGATGTTCGGGATGAACCGGAAGATCGCCTCCACGGTGGACGACCTGGACACGATGAGCAACACCGGCTACCCGTTCGCCGTCACCCGCGAGGAGTGGATCTACCGGACGCTCCTGGCGGAACAGCCGGACGCCCTGCGCGGGCTCGTGTCGGCCGACCCGGCGATATTCCGCAAGGCGCTCGCGGAGATCGCCGAGCGCGACCCCGAGTTGTCCGTGACGATCGCCCACATGGGCCACACCCCCGACCAGTACCTTCGGGTCATGGACGCCTACTACGGCAAGTTGATGCGCTCGGCCGACCCGGAGGCGCTGATCGCGAAGGAGTTGGCGAACGAACTCATCGACTCCCCGCAGTTGGCCGAGGTCTACTCGCGCATCTACGACCGGAACGTCGCGTTGCTGGACGACATCCGCTCGATGATGTACGGCAACCCCAACCGCGGCCAACTCGAACGCACCTTCAACTCGTTCCTCCTGTTCTGGCCGCTGTCGTACCAGATCAAGGCGACCAAGTGGCTCCTGAACATCATGTACGGCAAGATCGGGGGCATCCAGACCGGCGGCCTCGGCGCCTACGCGATCGACCAGGTGCAGGCGCTCCACGAGCGCAAACTGGTCGAGGACCCGGAGTACGCCAAGTTCTTCGAGGACTACCCGACCCTCGTGTTCGCGGCCCAGATGCTCATTCCGATGAGTCCCGCGAGCATGAGCGTGGGCCTCTCCCCGCTCCTCCGCAACATCTTCTTCCCCGACACGGCCAAGAGCGTGTTCGCGATCGGCCCGATCTACACGATCACCCGGTTCGTCCCCGGCATCGCCGGCGACATCTACCCGGCCGTGAAGGACATCCCGGTCGTCGGCAATGTCGCGGAACTCGGCTACAAGGTCACGACCGGCTGGCAGCCTCCGAAGGAGAAGGAGGCGGTCACCTACACGCCCTCGTACTGACTTCCCCCCACCCCGCGCGGGGTGTAGGCTTCCGGGCAGGTCTGCGCCTACCGGGCAGACAGCACGAGGTTGTAGGGCATGGCGACAACGGAACCGATGGCCCCGCTCCCGGAAACTGCGCCGGACCCCTCCGTGGGCAACCCGCCAGCAGCGACTCCGGTCCCGGCCGAGGTCACCCCACCGTCTCCGGCACCGTCGGTTGACTGGGAGAGCCGCTATAAGGCTCAACAGGCAGAACTCACGCGACAGCAGATGGCGCGGGCGGCCGCCGAACGAGAGCGCGATGCGCTCAAGATGCGGCAGTCCGAACCAGAGGACGAGGACGAGGCACCCACCGCGGCGCGACCCGCCCGGAGGACCCCGGACCGAGACTCGGAGTGGCAGAGGCGCGCCCTGGAGGCGGAGTGGCAGATCGCTCGCTCCGTCCACGGCGAGGATGTCATCGCGGCCTACGGAACCGCGTCTGAACTCCTCAAATCCGCGTCCACTCCCGCTGACTACGTCAATGCCTTCGAGGCGTACCACCTGGCACGCAGTAGGGGCATGACGCATCAGGAGGCCGTAGCCGAGGCTACGCCGCCCGCCCCTGTCGTCGTGGACTCCAACCGCACGGACGCCCCGCACCCCTCCGAAGTCGATGAGAAACTTCGGGAGGCCGCGGAGAAGAAGGACCTGGCTGGCTGGATCTCGGCTCGGCTGCGATCCGCTGGACAGGGATAGCCGGAAGCGACCTCCCGCCTAGCGGGAGAACCCAATGGCAATCGTCACCACGACGCGGTACAGCAACACCGACACCGCGAACATCGCGATCGACATGAGCGACACGCTCTACATGATCTCGCCGTTCGACGTGCCGCTCCTCCAGTTGATCGGTAAGTCGTCCCTCTCCACGCCCTGTACGGCGATCAAGCACGAGTGGCTGGAGGATGAACTCCGCGGACTCGACTCGGTCGTCGTGACGATCGGCGAGTTGGCGTCGGGCGACGTGGCCCTGTCCACCACGACCTGTACCGCCAGCGGCGGCCTCAAGTTCCGCATCGGCGATGTCGTGGAGGTCACTTCGGCGGCCGGCGTCGAACTCATCCGCCTCACGAGCGGCATGAGCACCGACACCTTCGTCGTCGCCAACCAGTCCGGCGGCGGCCGCGGCTACGCCGGCACCACGCCGCTGTCCCACACGGGCCTGCCGACCCTCCGCATCATCGGCAACGTGAACCTCCAGGACGCCGGCCCCGGCGCGTCGCGGACCACCACCAAGACCGGCCGCTTCAACAACACCCAGATTTACGAGGACACGGTCGTCGTGACCAGCACCTCGCAGGCGATCAAGAAGTTCGTCGAGCAGAACGAGATGGACGCCCAGATCGGGCGTGCGCTCAAGATCGCCTGGATCGAGTGGGAGCGGACCCTCCTCTCCGGTCGCAAGGTCGCCCCAACCAACACGGTCGCCGGCGCGATGGACGGCATCCTGCCGGTCCTGACCACCAACGCCTACGCCAAGGCGGGCGCCTATCTCACGGAGGAGTTTCTCCTCCAGGCGCTCCAGGACTGCTGGGTCCAGGGAGGGCGGCCGAACTACGTCGTCGCCAACGCCTTCCAGAAGCGCCAGATGAACAAGTTCCTCGACTCGATGCGCATGACCACCCGGACGGACCGGGTTGCCGGCGCGGTCGTGGACACCTACTCGTCCGACTTCGGGACGGTCAACATCCTCCTCGATCGGAATATGCCGAAGGACACCGTCCTCGTCATGGAGTCCGACCGCATCGGCTTCGGTCCCTTCACGGACCACGCTCTCGGCGTCACGGTCATTCCGCAGACGACCGCCCTCAAGGACACCCGCCAGATCACCGGCCAGTACACCTCGGAGACGAGGAACGAGGCCGCCCACGCCAAGATCACCGGGCTCGCCACGGCGTAGTCCACATGAGCGGGGGGGCGTGAGCCCCCCCGACTCCCCTAGAGGAAGTCGCTCATGCCTCGCCTCGCACCCTTCGGGTACAGTCGCCACCTCGTCACGCTCACGATCCCCTTCACCGGGATCTTGAACACGACGAACCAGGTCACCGTCATGCTCAGCAAGACCGTCCCGTTCTCGTGTGAACTGGAGCGGATCGAGGCCGTCACGACGGTCGTCGGGACCGGCGCCGGGGCCACCCGAACGCTCAACGTCCGCAACGGCACGGCCTCGGGCACGGTCGCGGGAACCGTCACCGTCACCCTCTCCAACCAGGGCACGCTCGGGACCGTCACAGTCGGCACCGTTACCGTCGCGGCCAACGCCAACAGGTTCGGCAGCGGCGACACGATGACCGTCGAGTTCATCACCGCCGGGGCCACCGCGTTCTCGGCCGGCGGCTTCGACCTCGTCCTGACGTTCCGGGACAAGAACCAAGCGGCGGTCTAGTCATGGGCCGCGGTGCGTACAACTACACCCGGACCATCCTCTCCCTCCAGATCCCGTCCGTGGGCGTCCTGGCGGCGACCGGGGCGGTGAGCGTCATGTTGAGCAAGGCGCTCGGCTTCGCCTGCGAACTGGAGCGGATCGACGTGGTCACCACGGCCACCGCTTCGGTCGCGGGCTCCCGCGTCCTCAACGTGCGCCGGGGAAACGCCTCGGGCACGGTCGTCGGGACGATCACCCTGCTCCTCGCGTCGCAGGGCACCATCGGGACCGTCAACGCCGGCGTCGTCGGCGAGGGCGGCACCGCGATCGGCGGGACCGTCAGGTTCACCGACACCGATACCATCACCGTTGGGTTCGCTGGCTCCGGTACGGCGTTCACGGGAGGCGGGTGCGAACTGCTCCTGACCTTCCGCGATAAGAACCAGTTGGCGGCCTAGTAATGAGGGTGGGCGGGGTTGATCGGTAGCCGGCCCCGCCCATCGCCCCCCGCTACCGAAAGGAGTGCTACCTCGTGGCAATCGTGACTCTGTTCTGCTCGGACACGCCGGGGCTCCACCTCGGACCGGGCCTCCCCGGCAGCAAGGATGTCATCGACTTCCTCGGCGGATACGCCGACCTGGACACCGACGACCCGGACTTCGGCCGAAAGATGAGTTGGGTCAACTCGTTCGGCTCGCCCCACATCCGCATCCTCGACACCGGCGAGGTGCCGGCCGCGACCCCCGGCTCGGCCCCCTGCCCGGTCTGCGGCGTGGTCATGGGATCGGACAAGGCGCTCAACGGGCACATCCTCGGCGCGCACCGCAAGAAGGAGTAGATCGTGGCGACGACGCTGGTCAACCTCCGTCTGAAACTCAACGGGGAGTTGGGCGTCGCGACCGACTCCGAGACTGGTCCCTGGAGCATGGCCGTCCGCAACGCGGCGATCTCCGATGGCTACGCGGCTCTCTGGCGGTCCGGGGTGTGGAAGGCCGTCAAGCAGGACTACCCGACCGTCGATGCCCAGGTGGTCTACGCCGCCTGCACCGCCCGGCGCCTGAACCGGCTCGAACTCATCGACTCGTCCTCCCGCGTTGCCTCGCGGCCGGAGGGAGTCATCGAGCCGGATGGGTCGGGGACGAACCAACTCGTCCTGCGGGCCGCCTGTGCGGCCGGCTACACCCTCCGGGTGTGGGGGTGGGGTGCCTACACCTCGACCTTCTCCTCGACCAAGACGATCACCACCTCGTCCGTCGCCGCCGCGACGGTCATCACCACGAGCGCGCCGCACGGCTTCACCACGGGCGACACGGTCACGATCGCGGGCCACACGGGGAGCACCCCGCTCATCGCCGGGGACTACGTCCTCACGGTCACCGGAGCGTCGGCGTTCTCCATCCCGCTCACCGTGTCATCCGGCGGCACGGGCGGTACGGCGACCTGCCAGTACGCATCGGCTACCGCCGACGACCTCGATGTCGAGTTCAACCGCATCCCGCTCCTCAAGGCCAAGGCCATCGCCTACCGCCAGCAACTCGCGAAGTTCGCCCGCTACGGCGAGCGCCAGGCCATCGCGCCCGAGATGAACCTGACCGTTGACCAGATCCTCGGCATCGTCGCGGCCGCCGAGCGGGAGTTCGCCGACGAGTGCCGCTTCCTCGCCAACCTGCGAACCCGCGTGGGGCAGATGAGGCACCTGTGAAGAACTCGCGGGCCACCTACGCCCACAAGACCCTCCTCCTCAACGAGCACTACAGCGGCGACCCACCGGTCTTCGACGCGACCAAGGCCCAGAACACGACCACGATCGACCGGATGATCGTTCGGCCGCAGTACCGCGAGACGGCCGAGGCGCTGCATCTGGCCCAGGGGGGCACGTTGGGACGGGTCCACAAGGGACTCCTGACGATGCAGGCGCAGGGGCGCATCCTCGTCCCCGACGCGACCCAGTTGGCCTCGATGGAGGATCGCGAGAAGGCGCTGCGGCTCGCGTTCGACCCCTACGAGTGCTACCGCGACTCCCCGACGACCGAGGGCGTCTACGCCCTCTCGTGGTATGAGCCGACCCTCGACCTGACCAACTATCCGACTGGCTGGATGAGCGTGACCCGCTACGTCCGGCCCATGCGCCAGCCGGAGACGGAGTGGACCGTCAACGACCAGTCCAACCGGCGCTGGTCGGTCATCCTTGAGTCGCCTGACCCGCGCCTGTACGACACAACCCTCGGAAGCGCCACGGTCACGACTCCGTTCTCGTCAACCGATCTCGTGAACAAGGGCACGATCCCCTCGCCCCTGCGGGTGACGATCACGATGGCCGGCGCCGGGGCGAGCAACTTCACGATCACCCGTGGCGGCGTCGCGTTCGTCCTCGACCTCACGACCCTCGTCAACAACGACGTGATCGTGGCCGTCATGGAGACGTGCGGGCCGTTCGGGACCGGCAGGTTCGTCACCAAGAACGGAGTCGCCGCGTTCTCGCGCAAGACCAGCACCTACGCGACGTGGCTGGATGTGCCCGCCGGGACTACCGCGTTCACCCACGCCAACACGACGAACGTGACTTCGATCGTCTACGCCTGGGGCCACGCGCGGCCGTGAGCGCCTACTCCGATGCCGTCCTCGCCCTTTCGCCGGTCGCCTACTGGCGTCTGGGCGAGCCATCGGGCACGATCGCCGACAACGCGGAGGGCACGGCTGCCCTTGACGGGACGTATACCAACTCCCCAACGCTCGGGGTGGCTGGCCTGCTGACCCGCGATCCCAACACGGCCGTCGCCTTCACTATCGCCGGGCAGAACTACGTCACCGTCCCCGACCATGCCTCGTTGAAGCCTAGTGGTGCCATCTCGATCTGTGGCTGGTTCCAGTCGTCCTCGACTGCCACCTACAACCAGTACGTTCGCAAGGGGAATGCCGGGGCCGGCGGGTACATCCTCCGCACCGAAATGACGACGGGCTATGCCGGTGCCTATCTGATCGACTCGGTTGGGCAGAAGCAGACGCTCGGCACGGTCAACCTGTGTGACGGTAATCGCCACTTCCTTGCCATGACGGGCAACGGCACAACCCTGCGTCTGTACGTTGATGGACTGGAGATCGGATCGGGGACTGCCTGCGGGGCGCCGGTCTACGACACGGCGGCCCTGACGCTTGGCGGCTGGCCGAACGCTTCTCCACAATGGGTCACCGCCACGCAGGATGAGTGGGCCGTCTTCGGTACTGCGCTGTCGGGCGTACAGATCGCGGCGCTCTATGCCCTGGGCCTGTCCCCGCCATACCCGCCACTCCCGCCAGGGTCGGCCGTCGAGTATGTAGTCGAACTGTTCTCGTCCGGCGCGACGTTCGGCCCCTCCACGAAAATCGCCGAGGTCTGGGACCTGCGGAACCTCGGCTGGAGCCGCTACGACCGTCTGCCGGGGCGAGGGGTCTTCACGCTCTACCAGACAAGTCCACACCTCGCTTCGATCGTCCCGATCACGACCCATTGCCGGATCACCCGCGTCGCGTCGGCGGGCGACGTGGAGGTGTTCAACGGGATCGTGTCGGACTACAATTCGACCGGCGACGACGTGGTCTTCGACATCTACGACTACGTCTCGCTCCTGTCTCTTTCCCGCAGCGGCTACCGGACCCTCTATCCGACGAAGTTGATCGGCTCGGAGATCGTGTCCCCGGAGTGGCTACTGGCGAAGAACGCCACGAACTCGGCCCTCGGGTTTGTGGCGACCGGGACGATCGAGAACCCGCTCGGGACCGACGACGCGACCGCGATCAAGACCAACGCCCAGTTCGGGCTCATGGACCAGATGCGCCTCGCCCTGTTCTACGACCTGACCGAGATGGGCCGGGCCAACACGAACCACCACGTCACGTTCGAGATCACCCGCACCGCCGCGTTCACCTTCAACTTCTGGAAGAACAAGGGGTCTCTCGTGGGCACCCCGCTCGTCCTGGGCGGCACGGTGAGCGACTACACCTTCGCCCCCAACTGGGCGCAGTACCGCAACAACCTCGCCACGCTCGGAACGACGGTTGGCGGGGGCGCGGCGGAGGTTGTCGTGACCAACGCCACGTCCATCTCCACCTTCGGACTGCGGCAGGACGTGTTCGCGATCAAGACCCTCGCCGGGATCGCCGGGAGCGCGGTCGAGACCGACCAGCAGAAAGCCGTGGCGGAGCGGATGCTCAAGGCCGCCACCGAGGGCGCTCCCTCGTTGTGGGTCACCCTGGTCCCCGGCACCATCCCCCCGTTCGCCGGCTGGGACATCTGCGACACGTTCCCGGTCGAGATCGTCAATGGGGCGGACTCCATCACCGGCAACTGGCGCGTCATCGGCGCACGGGCGATCATGGCCGAGCCGGGCGAACGTCTGCAACTTCTCGTCGCCAAGGTGCTGACATGAGCGACGCCACGCGGATCGCCAGCCTCGAAGGTTCTCTCGCGGACGTAGCGGCGTACCTGGACGAGTTGCGTTCCGCGCTCGCGTCCCATGACGCCGCCCTGGGTAGCCAGCGGTTGACCGAACTTGAGCAAAGGATCGCTCCTGCCGGAGCCCTGCCCGTGGTGCCCCAAAGTCCCTGGTCTGGGTCGCGAGAAGCATCGGATGTGTCGGGCAAGATTTCGCTTTACTCGGACATCTCAAACGCAATGGGCGACCCCACGTTTGAGTCAGTGCCCGTCCAGTCTCCTCCGAGCCTTACAACTTCGTGGCAGTTGGTATCCCGCTATTGGGAAGCACGCTATACGGTCGTGAGCGGGACAGACCCGACCTACTTTCAGATATTCGTATCTGCCGAGAGAGCGAAGAACGACTACAACTCCTCAAGGGCCAAGGTCTATGTTGTCAATCAGTCCGGGTCCACCATCACCGGACAGGTTGTGGTGGAACTCCGCTCGCGACCGACCCCCTACAGTCCGCAGTACGACGAGCCTCCGTATGTTGTCGGGTCCGTCAGGGCCGACCAGAACCTCGCTGCGGCCCCCCCCGCCCCTGCCGAAGTTTCGGTCGAGTTGCGAACAATCGGAGGCGGCGACGTTGTGCGCGCCGCATCTTCGTTCCGGGCCGTAAGGTCCGTTCAGGGCCAGGAGTTCAGGGCCGAGCGCCATTACGCAGCAACGGATCTGACGGTCGTCCCGAACTCCCTTGTGGGCTGGTACCTGCTTATCCGGGTGCGCCTGACCTACACGAGCGTCCCTACTGCCACTACGCTCGCGTATCTCAGTCTGGTGGAACCCCAACTTGTTCAGGCGTGGACGCCAGACCCACCTCCATATGCTCCTAACCTGGGCTATTGGAGGCCGTTCCTTACCGACGGGATGCAGCCCTACGCATATCAGCCTGGGTTCGATCCGACGGGGAACTACACTACCGCCCTCTCTTTGCCCGCGAACGGGGGGATGGTGGCAATCCCGATCGTCGTGACCGCGCGAATGGATCTGCGTCAGGTGAGCCTCTGGAACACCGACGCGGCAAGCGCCCGCACATGGAACTGGGCGTTGTACGACAGCGAATCATTCGGACCGGAATACAGGTACAAGTACCAACTCCAAAGGATCACGAACGGGTCGGCCGCCGAGTCGTTCACCCCAGGGGCGGCCAGCAAACGAACGATCACGGCGGCCGGAATATCCAGGCTGCTCTTGCCCGGCGTCTACTGGCTCGTGGTGCAGAACCTCCATGCCACGAACACCTTTGGGGTTGGCTACGCCTCCACCGGAACCCTGTCGCACAACCGCATCCAGACGAGGACGCACGCTATGCCCTGGGCTTCCCAGGTCGTCTCGTCGGGTTACGGGTTGGTCGATTGGTACCGCCTCGGGGAGACGGGCGCGACCGCCACGGACTCGGGAACCGGAGCCAAGAACGGTACCTACTACGGGAGTCCGGCGCAGGGAGAGCCCGGCCTTGGCAGCGACGCAAATCTCGCCGCCAAGTTCAACGGGGTGGACCAGTACGTTGCCACCGCGACCGTCCCCCTCGCGACAACTGACAACTGGGCCGTTGGGGCGCTCGTCAGAGTCGATGGCTACCCGGCATCCTACGGGACCGTCGTTCACAACGGGACGAACTCCAACGGATACGGCTTGTACGTCAACTCGACCGGCGGCCTAGTGGGCATCTTGCAGGGAGTCAGGACCATCCCGACCAGCGCGACGCTGCTGATCGGCCGGATCTACCATGTGGCGATCGTGCGAACGAGCGGAACGACCCGCGTCTACCTGGACTCGACCCAAGTCGATACCGGAGGACCCTACACCGATGTCCCGGCCACCCCCACGACGCGACTGTCGATCGGGTCGGTCGGGACCAGTGGAGGGTCGTTCGCAAGTTACTTGGCCGGCACGGTAGATGAGGTCTACGTCCTCAACGCAGGCATCTCCGCGTCGCAAGTGGGCTACCTCTTTACGGCGGCCAGCAACTACTCGCGCTTCGATAGCGGCGCTGGCTGGTCCAAGTCCACGTCGATCGTCGCCGCCGTTCTTGAGGGCGAGTCGTTCGGCGCGGGGTCTGTTTTCTGATGAACGACGAGAACGGGCGACTCTCCCCCACCGAAGTAACCGCGCTCATCACCCTGATCGACGCGCGGCTCGGGCGGATGGAAGACCGGATCATCGCCCGCCTCGATGCCAACTCGGCTGGCGCCACGGAACGCTGGGTCAAGCACGACAAGGAACTGGCCGAGAACACGAAGCGGGTCGTAGATCGGTTCATCCTGCTCGAAGCGGCGCTCGATGACCACTTGCAGATTGCGAACCTGCACTTCGACCGCGAGCACGACGCCGCTCTGTTGAGCACGGCTCGCCAGCGGCCAGTGCGCCTGACCGTCGCGTGGATCGCTGCCAACTGGATGCAGATTGCCCTGCTCGTCATCGCGATCCTCACCATCCTCGGCATCCTCGGCGTCGAGTGGCAGAAGTTGGCATAGGAGGAACGCAATGGACTACGGACTCGGAGCACTCCAGTCTCCTCCTGACGCGAGGGACTTCCAGATCACCGAACTGCTCGCGGCGACGCCCCCCGTCGCCCTGCCCGCCTCCTTCCGGGTCGCCTCCCCGGCGCCGGTCCTCGATCAAGGCAACACGCCGATGTGCGTGGCCTTCTCGACCTCGCGCATGAAGGCGTGGCAGGACCGCGACGACGCGACGGTCCACAAGTGGTACGACTTCGATGAGGTGCGGTTCTTCCGCGCCATCGGCGGCACGTCTCAGGGCGCCTACCTTCGGGCGGCGATGGACCGGCTCCTGAAGGTCGGCTACCCGGTCGTCTCGACCACGCCCAACGCCTTCGCCCACCGGATCAAGGCGTACTACGCCGTGCCAAAGACGATCCCCGAGATCAAGGCGGCGATCTACCGCTTCGGGACCGTCACGCTGGCGACCCCTTGGTACAACTCGTGGATGAAGCCGGTCAACGGCATCCTTCCTCCCCCGGACTACACGGTCGGCGGTCACGCCATCGACGCCGAAGGCTGGGACGACCGCTACGGCCTCCTGCTCGTCAACTCGTGGGGCACCCGCTGGTCAAGCATCCACCGGGGCGCGGCGTTCATGCCCTACTCCTACGTCACCCATGCCGTGTGGGAAATCTGGAAGTCGCTCGACACATGAGCGCGCTGGCCGGACTCAAAGCGCGCTACACGACGCTCACCGAGCGCGCCAAGGAGGAGCCGGTGGTCGTCGCCAACCTCGCGGGGTCCGTCCTCTCGGTCGCAGTCGGGGTCGGCATCCCGGTGAGCGAGGAACTCAAACTCGGCGTCATCGGCCTGATCATGGGCGGCGCCACCGTATTCGGGCGCTCGCGGGTCGTCCCGAACGTCGCGCTGGTCAACGGGGAGGTTCTGCCCTCGCCCGCCGGCCAGGCCGTCGTGATCGTCCCCGCCGGGGGCGGTACACCGCTGGTGATCGGAACCAAGGAAGGGACGCCGTGAAGGATCGTTTCCGCAGCCTGTTCGACCTCGCCAAGCCGCTCGTCGTGGAGATCGTCACCGACGCCCGCGACACGGCGGGGTGGGTCGTGGACAAGGGCAAGGCCGTGGTGGACAAGGTGACGGACATCAGCCCTGTCGTGATCGTCCGCAAGGAGAAGGTCTACAACGTCACCACGACGCCGTACCCACAGTGGGTCCTCAACGAGAGCAAGACGTTCAGCAGCACGCCGGAGGCCAAGCCATGATCTACGGCCGACCAACGTCTCTTTGGGCGGGCCTCGTCGCCGCCGTCCTCAACTGCATCGCCCTCGTCTACGTCGTCGTCACGGCGACGCCCCTCGACGCCAACATGGTCGCCCTGTTCGCGGGCCTCAACGCCCTCGCCCTCGCGGTCATCGGCATCCTCGCCAACTCTGCCGTGAACGGCTCGTACTTCGGGCGCTCGGGATGACAGACGGAGAGGTCGTCCTCACCCGCGACAAGTCGAGCGGGCACGTTCACAAGCGCATCCGCCTGGGAGACGGCCTCGCTACGCTCGAAGGTGACAATCTCGATGAGGCCGGCCTGTACGTAGTCCTTGACACGCTGGCAGACGTGGACCCCGACGACCTCTGTCGCAACTGCTTTCCCAGGTACGCCGAGACTGGCGTGGGGACCAACTCGCCGCTAGAGTGAGGTCGTGATGGGCGTCTATCGGGCAGCAGCGCGCAAGAAGTTCGCCGTCGTCAGGGCCGGCGGCGAGTCCAAGTTCCCCATCGGAGACAAGGCCCACGCGAAGGCCGCCCTGGCGCGGCTCAACCAGGCGAAGCCGCCGCTCACGCCGGCCCAGAAGGCCAAGGTGCGGGCCAAGGCGAACGCAGTCCTCCACAGGAAGGCTGTTCATTGATGGGGCGCCTCCTGCGGTATCTGTCCCCTCTCCCCAGCACTTGCTCGTCGTGCCATCGAGTCCTGCGCGAGCGAAGACGGCGACCGTGCCCAACGTGCGGGTCTACTGCCCGCACGTTTTCGTTTGCCCTCGCTGACACGGCGGCTATTCAGGACAAGGCCACATAGGAGCGCCCAGCATGAACCACCTTCGCCTCATCAACGTCAAGCCCGAGATCGAGGTCGTGAACCTCGCAGACGGGGCGATCGTGCGGACCATGCGCGGTCACCACGTCTCCGACGCCGTGCGTCTCGGCCCCAACCAAGTTCACTTCCGGGTCATCCACGCGGACGGCTCGGTGGACGACTCCGCGATCCTGCGGAACCTCCTGACCACGGCGGGCCGCGACCTGCTCGCTGCCGCGATGGGCCACGGGACGATCAAGGAAGGCGCGGCCACCGCGACGGGCGCCACGTCGCTCACCCCAGCGGGCGGCGGCATGACCGCCAGCCAGTACAAGGGCTGGAAGGTCTATTGCCCGGTCACCGGCTTGACCACCCCGCCGCCTTACGGCAACATCGGGGACAACAGCACCACGGTCCTCACGGTGGACAAGTGGTGGAACGCAGCCGATGGCACCGCCACCACCCCGGCCTCCACGAACGGCTACATCATCGTCCCAGCCTTCGACGCCCGGTTCGTGGCCCTGACCGAGAACGCGGGCGCTCCCGGTGCTGGCGACACGACCCTCTCGGGTGAGATCACGACCGGCGGCTGCAACCGTGCGCTGGGCGCCTACGCTCACACCCCCGGCGCGGCGACCTACACGATCAGCAAGTCGTTCAGCGTCGGCGCCTCGTTCCCGGCCATCCAGAAGGGCGCCCTGTTCACGGCTGCGGACATCACCGCCGCCGGGATCATGGCGTTTGAGACGGAGCCTGCCGCCGACGCCAACGTCATCAGCGGCGACACGCTCGCGGCGACGTGGACCGTCACCCTCTCGGGCTAGATCGTGGCCGTCACGTTCCTGACCGGGTTTGAGTCTGCCGCTTCGCTCGTTGACGGCATCGCATTGTCCGGCACGGCTGCGTACAGCACGACTCAGGCCCGGACGGGCACGCGTTCGATCCGCTGCAACCCGGCGTCCGGGGCGAGCGGGTATGCCGTATCTACCTTGAGTGCTGCGACGGGCTGGCACCACTTCGGCCTGTTTGTCGCCAGCCTCCCCAGCGTAACTCGCATCATCGCGGGCGGTCCGAGCGGTTACAACTACATCAGCCTAAAAAGCGATGGGTACTTGGAGTACCACGATTA
>Ga0315276_10000756_pt1 | contig 28156 bp, 26 predicted proteins | sample YL17G05_0_MG_FD_204542 | JGI IMG/M metagenome (GOLD analysis project Ga0315276, IMG submission 204542) | Sediment microbial communities from Yellowstone Lake, YNP, Wyoming, USA - YL17G05_0 | ecosystem: Environmental > Aquatic > Freshwater > Lake > Sediment | place: USA: Wyoming | collected... | reverse complement strand
AGATCGGCATACAGATCGCGCTGGCGCTTCTGCGTCTCGGCCTGCTCGAAGTTCAGCACCTCGATCTGGCCACGCAGCCGCGCCGAGTCGGCCTTCAGCAACTCGATCTGGTTGAAGAGCTCCACCAGGCCCTGGCTCTTCAGCTGCGCTTCAAGCGCCGCCATGCGGTCTTCGAGCTGCTTCTGCAGCTGGCTCACCCGCTGGTTGGTCGCCTCGATGCGCTTGCGCGCTTCCTCGTCGTCGAACAGGGCCGCGCGCGCCGGCGCCGCGGCCAGCAGCGCCAGCAGCAGCGCCGCCGCGGCCGCGCGGGAAATGAGGCGTGGGGACGTCACTCGCCGACGTAGATGATCTCGACGCGGCGGTTCTGCGCCCACGCGCTTTCGTCGTGGCCGTCGGACTTCGGCTTTTCCTTGCCGAAGCTCACCGTCTCGATCTGGATTTCGGTCGCGCCCAGGACCCGCATCAGCTGCTTGACGGCGTCGGCGCGCTTCTGGCCGAGCGCGATGTTGTATTCGCGGCTGCCGCGCTCGTCGGTGTGGCCCTGCAGCGTGATGTTCGCCGCGCGGGTCGTCTGCAGGTACTTGGCGTGGGCCTCGACCTGCGCGCGGTAGTCGTCCTTGACCACGAAACTGTCGTAGTCGAAGTAGATCGTGCGTTTGGACAGGATGTTCTTCGGATCCTTCAGCGCGGGACTCAAGCCGCCGCCCGCCGCCGTGCCGCCGATCCCGGACGTCGTGACACCGCTGGTGGTTGCGCCGCCGGCCGTGCCGCCCGCGGCGGCGCCGGCCGCCGCCGAACCCGGGGCCGGTTCCTCGATCGGGGCAGGGGACTGCGTTTCCGTGCTCTGGCAGCCGGCGAGGAACGCGACGGCGAACGCCGCGATGAGGAATTTACGCATTGATGCCTCCTGGAAATTGGACCGCCCGCGATGTGGGGCGCTCATCGCGGCAGCGGACCCCACGCCGGCTCACGCACGTCGGTGGCCGGCGCGACGAGCCGCTGCTTGACGCGGCCATCGGAGGATACCGCGGCCAATATACCACGCCCCCCCTGCTCGGCTGCGTACAGGATCAGCTTCGAATTCGGCGATACGCTGGGGCTTTCGTCCTGCGGGCCCGCCGTCAGCACCTGCACCTGTCGCGTCGCGAAGTCCTGGATGGCCAGTTGAAACCGGCCGCCGTCGCGACGCACGAACACGAAACCCTTGCCGTCGGGTGTGGCCCGCGCCGACACGTTGTAGCCGCCCTCGAAGGTCATCCGTTCGACGGCGTTGCTGCCAAGGCTCAACCGGTAGATCTGCGGCGTGCCGCCGCGATCCGATGTGAACAGGACCGCCTTGCCGTCAGGCGTGAAATTCGCCTCGGTGTCGATGCCGGGCGAGCTCAACAGGCGCTGCACGCCGCTGCCATCGGCGTTGATCAGGAACAGCTGCGAGCCCCCGTCCTTGGTCAGCGTGACCGCCAGCCGGCGGGAATCGGGCGACCACGCCGGCGCGCTGTTGCTGCCGCGAAAATTGGCGAGCACCTGGCGCCGCCCCGTTTCCAGCGACTGCACGTAGACCACGGGCTTCTTGTTCTCGAGCGACACGTAGGCGATCCGCGTGCCGTCCGGCGACCAGGCGGGCGAGAGCAGCGGCTCGTTCGACGTGACGATGACCTGCGCGTTGTAGCCGTCCGCCTCGGCGACGTAGAGCTGGTAGCGCGGCCCCTGCTTGGCGATGTAGGCAATGCGGGTGGAGAAAACGCCGACGTCGCCCGTCAGCGCCTGGTAGATGACGTCGGCGATCTTGTGCGCGGTGGCGCGAAACTGCGCGGGTGTGACCACATAGGTCATCGCCGCGAGCTGCTTCACCTTGACGGCGTCGACCAGCGCGAAGCGGACCTCGACGCGGCCCTCTCCCACCGCGCGCATGGAGCCCACCACGACTGCGTCAGCGCCGCGCGAGCGCCAGTCGTCGGCGCGCACGTCCTCCGCGCGCGTCGGACGCGGGACGATGCCCGCATAGTCGACCAGCTTGAAAAGACCGCTGCGCACCAGATCGGCGCCGACGATGCCGGTGATGCCGAGGGGCCAGTTGTTTTCGTTCTCGAACGGAACGATGGCGATCGGGGTCAGCGTCCCGGAACCGCCGATGATGTCGATGTCGAGTTGCGCGCGCGCCGGCGCGGCGGCCAGCAGCGCGAGTGCGACGAAGGGGAGCAGGAAGCGGGCAAGACGCAGGCAGCGCAACAGGCAATTCCTCTGCAAAGGACACGCGATGGCGGCAGTCGCGAGGCACCGGACACGCATCGCCGCGAGTGCGACACCACCGCACCGCACGCCGATTATAACGAACGCCGCGTCCGCGCCGGGTCAGCGCGACAGGCCCCGAGGGAAAACAGCGTGCGGTGACTCAGTGCGGTGACTCAGTGCGGTGACTCAGTGCGGTGACTCAGTGCGGTGACTCAGTGCGATGACTCAGTGCGGTGACTCAGTGCGGTGACTCAGCGCGGTGACTCAGTGCGGTGACTCAGTGCGGTGACTCAGCGCGGTGACTCAGTGCGGTGACTCAGTGCGGTGCCACGGTCGTCGTGAAGCCGAATGCACTCTCCAGGCGCTGCGCGACGCGGCGCGCCTCGCCGCGGTCGGCGTAGGGCCCGACGTAGACGCGAAACAGCCCGTCCGCTTCCCGGATTTTCGGTTCGACCGCCGCGGTCGCGAGTTGGTTCTGCACGTGCTCGAGAAAATTGCGCGCGTTGGCGTTGCTGCCGAAGGCACCGAGCTGGACGGCGAACCCGGCGGCCGAACGCGAGACGGGCATCGGCTCGACCGGCCGGGCGGCGGCCGGCCCCGCCGCGACCGCTACGGGCGGCAACGGTGCCGCTGCGACCGCCATGACGGCGCCCGGCAGGAGGGCCTCGACCTCCACGTCGCCGCTTCCCCTCTGCGCGATCCCGATGCGCTGCGCGGCCGCATAGGACAGATCGATGAGGCGGTCGTGCAGGAAGGGCCCGCGATCGTTGACGCGCACGATCACGCTCCTGCCGGTGGCGACATTGGTGACGCGCGCATAGGAGGGCAGCGGCAGCGTCGGATGCGCCGCGGTCAGCGCGTACATGTCGTAGACGTCGCCGGTCGATGTCTTCTCGCCGTGAAACTTGCGGCCGTACCACGACGCCACGCCGCGCTCGCGGTAGGGCCGCAGCGACGTGGCCGGCACGTACTCGCGGCCGAAGACCGCATAGGGCCGGTTGGCGAAGCGATGCAGCGGCTCGGCGCGCGGGACCGGCTCGGGGATCGCCTCCAGGTTCGCCGGCACGTTGTCGCCGGGTCCATCGTCCTTGTAATAGCCGGGTCGCGAAGGCGCGGCGGCACTCGGCGCCGCGGGTGCGGGCGGCGCGGGTGCGGGCGGCGCCTTTCCCGGCGGCGCGGCGCATCCGGCGAGTGCCGCTGCGGCGGCGGCGAGCAGGAGCAAACGGCAGGCGAGGCGCATCGGCGGGCTCTCGGGGCGGGGAGTGCGCGTATTATCGACCGGAAGGCCCGCGGGAAGGATGCGCCCGCCCGCAACGTCGCGCGCCGATGCCCCTTTCCCCGCCACGCCGCAGCGTCTCCTGCCGATGAATGCCCGCCTGCTCGCCGACGCCGTCGTCGCCGTCCATCTGGCCTTCATCGTGTTCGTCGTCGCGGGCGGCCTGCTCGTGCTGTGGCGGCGCGGGTGGGCCGTGCTGCACCTGCCCGCCGTCGCCTGGGGCGCCTGGACCGAGTTCACCGGCACCCTGTGCCCGCTGACCCCATGGGAGCAGTCGCTGCGGCAGCAGGCGGGCGCGGCAGGCTACGCCGGCGGCTTCGTCGAGCACTACCTCGTCCCGCTGATCTATCCGGCGGCCCTGACGCCCGGCCTGCAGTTCGCGCTGGGCGCCTTCGTGCTGCTGGTGAACGCCGCGATCTACCTCGGCGTGTGGCGCCGCCGGCAGCGCGAGCGCCGGGGACACGACGGTGCCGCCGGCGGGCGGCGAGCGCAATGACCTTCACTGCCGGGCGGAAGGATGTGCAAGAATGTCGGCACGAGCGATGTCCGCCGAAGGAGCGACCCGTTGGCCAAGCCCAATTTCGAATACCAGAAACGACAGAAAGAGCTGGAGAAGAAAAAGAAGAAGGAGGAGAAGCTGCAGCGCAAGCTCGAGAAGAAGAACGCCCCGGGCGAGGGTGCTGCGCCGGAGGCTGCGGACGCACCGGCGCCGGCCGCTCCCGAGAATCCCTGACGGGCGCGCGCCCCCGACGGCCTGACGCGCGAGCAAGCGGGCGACCGACATGCCGTCGAATACCCGTCAACCCGACTTCGCGAAACTCGACCGCATCGTGGCCGAGGCGAGGCGCCGGAGCGACGAGCGCGCGTCGACGTACCGGGAGCAGGCACTCAAGATCTACCCGTGGATCTGCGGCCGTTGCGCACGCGAGTTCGACCGCACCACCGTGCATACGCTGACGGTCCATCACCGCGACCACAATCACGACCACAACCCGCCCGATGGCGGCAACTGGGAATTGCTGTGCGTCTACTGCCACGACAACGAGCACTCGCGGCAGCTCGAGCTGGCCAATCGCGGCAATCCGCCTGGAAGGAGCGCCCCCGAGACGCGCGCAACGCACCAACCGTTCGCAGGCCTCGACGCGTTGTTGAAGCACAGGGAATGACCGCACCGACTGTCCGTTGAATTCTGGAGAATGCCATGACGCTATGCCCCATTGCCATCGCCGCCGGCTGCAGGAAGTGCCCGGCATTCGGCCTCTGCCCGCTGAAAGGCGTGATCGGCGATTACCGAAAGGAAGACGACACCCCCTCCAAAGCGGCGCCGGATGCAGCGAAGCCGGGTGCCGCGCGCCGGAAATAGGCGCTGCGCGCGCGGGCAACGACCGCGCGACCATCGAGGATCGCGGCCTCGCGGCCGTCACCTCGACACCGCGCACGACGGGGGGTGATCGATGACGTACGCCGCCATCACGGGCTGGGGGAAATGCATGCCCCCGGCGGTCCTCTCCAACGCCGACCTCGCGACGTTTCTCGAGACCGACGACGCCTGGATCGCCAGCCGCACCGGGATCCACGAGCGGCGAGTGTCGCACGTGCCCGGGCACGACCTCGCGCACGTCGCGAGCGCGCGGGCGCTGGCCTGCGCGGGGCTCGCGGCGAGCGAGCTCGATCTGATCGTCTACGGCAGCTGCTCGAACGACGAGCAGATTCCCAACGCCGCGTCGGGATTGCAGTGGAGTCTCGGCGCGGCGAAAGCGGGCGCGATGGATGTCAACACCGCCTGCACCAGCTTCCTGTACGGGCTGTCGACGGCGACCGCGCTGATCCGAACCGGTGTCGTCAGGAACGCGCTGGTGGTCGGGGTCGAAGTGATCACGCCGTTCATGGACTGGCGCAACCGCAACGTGTCGGTGCTGTTCGGCGACGGCGCGGCCGCCGTCGTCCTGCAGGCGAGCGAGGTCGCCGAGGGCGTGCTGGGCGAGCGGCTCGGCTGCGATGCCGACGCCCGGCACACGCTGCGGGTGCGCGGCCCCGGATTCCTCTACGGCAACGGCACCGTCACTGTCGGCGACACGGTGTGGGATTTCGACGGCCAGGAAATCTTCAAGCGGGCGGTGGTCAGCATGACCGACGCTTCCACGGCGGTGCTCGGCAACTGCGGCCACCGGGTGGAGGACGTCGACCTCGTGGTCCCGCACCAGGCCAACCTGCGCATCATCGAGTCGGTGGCCAGGCGGATCGGCGCGCCGATGGGCAAAGTGTTTCTCACCATCGCCCGCTACGGCAACATGTCGGCGGCCACCGTGCCGGTCGCGCTGGTCGAGGCGCTGGAACAAGGGCGCGTCCTGCCCGGCGCGCTGATCCTGATGCCGGCGTTCGGCGGCGGCCTCACGTGGTGCGCGCACCTCATCCGCTGGGGCGAGCGGACCACGCCGCTGTCCGCCACCGCCGTCGACCTGCCGAGCTGCGAGGAGAGCGCCCTCGACATGGTCAGGCGGTTCATCGCCCGCGTCGATCCGCCCGGGCGATCGCTGGCGGGTCTGATGGCCCCGAAATTTCCCGAGTCCCAGTGACCGCGCGACGGCGTCACCGCGGCCGCCCGCGGTCGTTACGTGGCAACGAGTTTCCGGTGCGCCTGCACGCTCATCAGGATGCCGAGCCCGATGAACAGCGACACCAGAGCGGTGCCGCCGTAGGACACCAGGGGCAGCGGCACGCCGACCACGGGCAGCACGCCGCTCACCATCCCCATGTTGACGAACGCATAGGTGAAGAACATCAGCGTGACCGCTCCCGCCAGCAGCCGGGCGAACAGCGTCGAGGCGCTGACCGCGATCATCATGCCGCGACCGACAAGCAGCAGGTAGAGCAGGAGCAGCACCGCGTTGCCGATCAGGCCGAATTCCTCACCGAACACGGCGAAGACGAAATCGGTGTGCCGTTCGGGCAGGAAATCAAGGTGCGTCTGGGTGCCGTTCATCCAGCCCTTGCCCACCACCCCGCCGGAGCCGAGCGCGATCGACGCCTGCGCCGAATGGTAACCGGCGCCGAGCGGGTCGCGGGTCGGGTCGAGGAACGTGAGGACGCGCTCGCGCTGGTAATCGTGCAGGTGCGACCATACCAGCGGCGCGGCGGCGGCGCCCAGCGCGCCGAGGCCGGCGATGATCCGCCACGACAACCCGGCGAGGAAGAGCACGTAGAACCCGGAGGCGCCGATCAGGAGGGCGGTCCCGAGGTCCGGCTGGCGCTTGATCAGATAGACCGGCACGACGATGAGGACGGCGGCGACCGCGAAATCCTTCCAGCCGATGCGGCCTTCGAATTTCTGGAAATACCACGCCAGCATCAGCGGCAGCGCGACCTTCATCAGCTCCGACGGCTGGAAGCGGGCAACGCCGAGGTTGAGCCAGCGGCGCGAGCCGTTGACGATGGTGCCGAACAACGCGACAGCGACCAGCATGACGACCGCGACGACGTAGAGCGGCACCGCGGCGCGCGCGAGTGTCTGCGGCGGAATGTTCGCGACGATCCACATCAGCACCAGCGAAAAAGCGAGACTCGTCGCCTGGTTCGACACGCGCGTGAAGCTCTGGTCGGTGGCGGAAAACAGCGTGATGAGGCCGACGCCCACGATGGCGAGCGCCACGCCCAGCAGGAAACTGTCGATCCGGCGCGTCAGGACCGCCCACAGCTTGATGAGCAGGTTCACCATGCGAGCCTCATGCGCGGGGCGGTTCAGTCGCTTTCATCGTCGCCGCCGGCCGCCGCCGCGGGAAGAGCCGGGCCGGCCCGGTTTTCGCCGGTCAGGAAATAGTCGAACACCTTGCGCGCGACCGGCGCCGCCGCCTGCGCGCCGAAACCGCCGTTCTCGACCAGCACCGCCAGCGCGATCCGCGGTTTGTCGGCCGGGGCGTAGGCGATGAACAACGCGTGGTCGCGCAACCGCTCGTCGATCTTCGACGCAGCGTATTTTTCCCCCTTGAGCGAGAACACCTGCGCCGTGCCGGTCTTGCCGGCGCTCACGTACGCCGCCTTGGCGAATGCGGTGGCCCCGGTGCCTTCCCGGTTGACGCCGACGAGCGCGTTCTTGATCACGGCGAGGTGCTCCGGCTTGAGCGGCACCGTGTGCGTCGGTTCCCGCGCCACCTCGCGCACCTCGCCCGAACGCAGGCTGCGAATGCTCTTCACCAGATGGGGCCGGAACGCGACCCCGTCGTTGGCGACCGTCGCGATGGCGTGCGCGAGCTGGATCGGCGTGAAGGCGTTGTAGCCCTGGCCGATGCCGGCCGAGATGCTGTCGCCGAGGTACCACTTGCGATGCTCTTCGCGGTACTTGGCATCGGCGAAACGCTGCCGCTTCCATTCGCGCGACGGCAGCACGCCGGTCAGCTCGCCCTCGATGTCGATGCCGGTCTTGCGCCCGAAACCGAGCTGCGACATGAAGCGCCACGTGTCGTCGATGTCCGTCTCGCTGCCGAGAACGTAGTAGTACGTGTCGCAGGACACGACGATCGACCTGTACATGTCGACGCTGCCGTGGCCACCGGGCTTGTCGTCGTTGAAGCGGTGCGCCGCCCCGGGCAGCTGGAAAAAGCCGGGATCGTGGATCGTCTGCGCCGGCGTGCGCTTGCCCGAGGTGAGCGCCCCCAGGGCCAGGAACGGCTTGATCGTCGAGCCCGGCGGATAGGCGCCGCGCAGCGGGCGATTGAGCAGCGGCTTGTCGGGTGACTCGTTCAGCAGCTCCCAGTTCGCCGCGTCGATGCCCTCGACGAAGAGGTTGGGATCGAAGCCCGGCTTGGATACGAACGCGAGCACGTCGCCGGTCGCGGGCTCGATGGCGACCAGGCCGCCGCGCCGCGCGCCGAAGGCTTCTTCGGCGACCTGCTGCAGCCGGATGTCGAGCGATAGCCGGAGGTTGTTGCCGGCGATGGGCGGCGTGCGCGACAGCGTGCGCACCGCGCGGCCGCCGGCGTCGACTTCCACCTGCTCGACGCCGGTGGTCCCGTGCAGCTCGCGCTCGTAGGACAGCTCGACGCCGACCTTGCCGATGTAGTCGGAGCCCTTGTAGTTGGCGGTCTCGTCCCATTCCTCGATCCGCACCACGTCGCGGTCGTTGATGCGGCCGATGTAGCCGACCACGTGCGAGGCGACCTCCCCCAGCGGGTACTGGCGGAACAGCCGCGCCTTGATCTCGACGCCCGGAAAGCGGTAGCGATTCACCGCGAAGCGCGCGACCTCGTCGTCGGACAGGCGCGTGCGCAGCGGCAGGCTCTCGAAATTCTTGGATTCCTCCAGCAGCTTGCGGAAGCGCTTGCGGTCGCGCGGCTGCACCTCGACGATCGCCGCGAGGGCGTCGATGGTCTCTTCCAGATTCCGCACGCGCGAAGGCTGGATCTCCAGCGTGTAGGCCGAGTAGCTCTGCGCAAGGACGACGCCGTTGCGGTCGGTGATGACGCCGCGGTTGGGGACGATGGGAACGATCGCGATGCGGTTCGTCTCGGCGAGCGTCTGGTAGTGCTGGTGCTGGATCACCTGCAGATAGAAAAAGCGCGCGAACAGGGCGCCGAACGCGGCCAGCACCAGGACGCCGGCGATGCCCACCCGGCGCTTGAACAGGAACAGCTGGCGCTCGGCGTTGCGCAGCTCCGGCGAATCGAAGCCGCCGCCGTCGCCACGCCGGTGCGATGAAAAGAGGAGCCGCCGCGCCATTGCCCTGCCTTCAGGAGTTCTTTGCGCCGCGCATCACCGTTCCGCCGGAGAAGCAGGCGGACGCTGCGGCCACTGCAGCACCACCGACACCAGCGGCCACAGCAGCGCGCCGACCAGTGACGGTACCACATACGTCCAGCGGGGCAAGGGCGCCCCGCCGACGGCGCGGATGAGGAGGACGATCGCCGCGCAGAGCCCGAGCAGCACGGCGACCTGCGCCGCCTGCTGCCACGGCGAGAAGCGCAGCACGCGCCGGCGGAAGTACTCGGCCCCGTACGCGAGCACGGCGTACGCGAGCGCGTGCTGGCCGAAGTACGTGGCGTCGCCGACGTCCATCAGCAGGCCGACGAGCCACGCGATGCCCACGCCGACGTAGCGCGGCTCCTGGATGCACCAGTAGAGCAGGACCAGAGCAACGAAATCGGGCTTCAGCGCCTGCGCGACGCCGGAGAAGGGCAGCATATTGCCGGCGAAAGCGAGCAACAGCATGAGCAGGATGAACCAGGGTCGCGCGGGGCGCAGGATCTCCTCCGGCCGGGCCAGCGTCAGCGGCGGCACCTTGGGCAGCGCCATCAGCCCCCCCGCCGCGTCTTGCCCTTGCCGCCGCGCTTGACGGTGTCGGTGCCGGCCGGCTCCTCGGGCTGCGGCAGCAGCACGGCGGCCGGCGCCAGAACGAGCAGATGCAGGCTGCGGTCGACGCCGGCGAGCGGCCGGGCCGTGATCCGGGCGAACATCTGCCCGGTGTCGCGCTCGAGGGTCGCCACCTGCGCGACCGCGAGCCCCGGAGGATACGTGCCGTCGATGCCGGAGGTGACCAGCACGTCGCCGACCGCGATGTCGGCGTTCGGCGCCGTGAACCGCAGCTCCGGCGGCCGCCCCGCGCCGGACCCGAACAGCACCGACCGCACGCCGCTGCGCATGACCTTCACCGGCACCGCATGGTCCTTGTCGCTGACGAGCGTAACTTCCGCCATGAAGGGAAAGACGCGGGTGACCTGACCGACGACGCCGTCGCCATCGACTACCGCCTCGCCCGGCACGAGGCCGGCGTCGGCGCCCTTGTTGACGAACAGCTTCTGCGCAAACGGATCGCGGCCGGTGTAGAGCACCTCGACCGCTGTCGCCGCGCCGCCGTAACGCTGCCGCAGGTCGAGCAGCGCGGCGAGCCTTGCGTTGTCCTGCTGCAGCAGCGGATAGCCCTGGACCGCTGGCGACTGCGCGACCAGCTGGCGCTTCAGCGTGTCGTTGTCGTCGGCGAGCGCGCGCTGGGAACTGAAGAAGGTTGCCACATAGGCCAGGGCCTCGCCGGGCATCTGCGCCGCGCGCTGCAGCGGATAGATGATGGTCGCCGCGACCTGGCGGATGTTTTCGAGATAGCGGTAGCGCGTGTCGGCGAACAGCAGCGCGATGGAGATGATCCCGAAGAACGCCAGCCGCGCCAACGGGGACGGGCCGCGGTTGAAGAACGCGGGCGGCTCGGCCGGGATGTGGCGCATGATTATCGCGGAGCCCGATCACCGAGCCCGGGTTGAGCGAACGCGAAACCCGGGGCAACCCGGGCCATGGGCACCGCCCCCCCGGGTTTCGCGCCGCTCAACCCGGGCTACGCGTCCGCGCGTCATGCCGCCACCTCTGCCGACCCGTTCAGTCGGACGTGAAGATGGTCGAGAGCTTTTCCATGTTCTCGAGCGCCTTGCCGCAGCCGCGCACGACGCACGTGAGCGGGTCTTCGGCGATGATCACCGGGAGCCCGGTCTCCTCCATCAGCAGCCGGTCGACGTCGCGCAGCAGCGCCCCGCCGCCGGTCAACACCATGCCGGCCTCGGCGATGTCGGCGCCCAACTCGGGCGGCGTGCGCTCGAGCGCGCTCTTCACTGCCGACACGATGCTGTTCAGAGGGTCGGTCAGCGCTTCGAGGATCTCGTTCGACGACACGGTGAAGCTGCGCGGAATGCCCTCGGCCAGGTTGCGGCCCTTGACTTCCATTTCCTTCACCTCGGAACCGGGGAACGCGGAACCGATCGTCTTCTTGATCACCTCGGCCGTGGGTTCGCCGATCAGCATCCCGTAGTTGCGGCGGATGTAGTTGACGATCGCCTCGTCGAACTTGTCGCCGCCGACGCGCACGCTGCCGGCGTACACCATCCCGCCCAGCGAGATCACGCCGACCTCCGTGGTGCCGCCGCCGATGTCGACGACCATCGAGCCGGTGGCGTCCGAGATCGGCATGTCCGCGCCGATCGCCGCGGCCATCGGCTCCTCGATCAGGTACACCTTCGAGGCACCGGCGCCGAGTGCGGACTCGCGGATCGCGCGCCGCTCCACCTGGGTCGAGCCGCAGGGAACGCAGATGATGATGCGCGGCGACGGCGAGAACAGCCGCGAATCGAGCACCCTCTTGATGAACTGCTTCAACATCTGCTCGGTCACGGTGAAGTCGGCGATGACGCCGTCCTTCATCGGCCGGATGGCCGTGATATTGCCCGGGGTGCGCCCCAGCATCTGCTTGGCGGCGAGCCCCACTTCCTGGATCACGCGCTTGCCGTTGGGGCCGCCTTCCTGGCGGATCGCCACCACCGAGGGCTCGTTCAGCACGATCCCCTTGCCGCGAACGTAGATGAGCGTGTTGGCGGTGCCAAGGTCGATTGCGAGGTCGCTGGAGAAATAGCCTTTGAAAAACCGGAACATGAAAAGCGTAACCTGCGGCGTAAGCGTGCGGAGGAAGAAGAGCGGGCGACCGGGCGCGGCGGGACGCGCGCGGCGCAGCTCGGAAACTTGCCGATATGATACCCTATCGCGTTATGCTCCCGTATTAACGCTGCCTGAAAATCCGGCGCGAATTCGGGCCCGCCGCCGGGCAGACGGACGGGCGCCCGCAGAACCCGCGTGGCGCCCCCGGAAGACCGAGCGCTGCGGCGGGCAAGCTGCAGGTTCGGGCCGGCCGCGCTGCCCGGCAGGGCGCGCCCACCGTTCTCCCCGCACAGCCATGACGATTTCTCTCGCCGACGTAGAGCGCATTGCCCACCTCGCTCGCATCGAGATCACCGGCGCCGAAGCCGACGACGCGCGCATCAAGCTCGACGCGATCTTCGGCCTCATCAATGAGCTGCAGGCCATCGACACCACGGGTGTGGTCCCGATGGCGCACGCGCAGGATGTGCCGCTGCCGCTGCGCGAGGACCGCGTCACCGAAACCGACAGCCGCGCGCTCTACCAGAGCGTTGCCCCGGCCGTCGAGGATGGCCTGTACCTGGTGCCGAAGGTCATCGAGTAGGGCGGGCGGGAAGGCCGGCCGGGCCTCGCGCCTGGCGACGCTGGCCTCCCACCGGCCGAACCGACGCTTTCCCTCAACGCTCCCCGCCGACACCTGACCGAATCATGCTGTCCGCCTCCATCGCCGAACTCGCTCGCTTGCTCGCCGGACGCAGTGTTTCCAGCGTCGAGCTGACGACGGGGCTCCTCGACCGGATCGCCCGGATCAATCCGGCCCTGAACGCGTTTGTGACGCTCGACGCCGAGCGCGCGCTGGCGGCCGCCCGGGCGGCCGATGCGCGACGGGCGAGCGGTGATGCGGGCCCGCTCGTCGGCATCCCGATCGCGCACAAGGATGTCCTGATGACGGCCGGGCTGCGGACCACCTGCGGCTCGCGGATGCTCGCTGATTTCATCGCGCCGTACGACGCGCACGTGGTGACCGGTCTGAAGCAGGCGGGCACCGTGCTCGTCGGCAAGACCAACATGGACGAGTTCGCGATGGGCTCGTCGACCGAGACGTCGCATTTCGGCCCCGCGCGGAACCCGTGGGACGTGCGGTGCGTTCCCGGCGGCAGCTCGGGCGGCTCGGCGGCGGCCGTCGCCGCCCGCCTGGTCGCCGGCGCCACCGGCACCGACACCGGCGGCTCGATCCGGCAGCCGGCCTCGTTCTCCGGCATCACCGGGCTGAAGCCCACGTACGGCATCTGCTCGCGCTACGGCCTCGTCGCGTTCGCGTCGAGCCTCGATCAGGCCGGCGCATTCGCGCAGACGGCCGAGGATTGCGCGCTGCTGCTGAACGCGATGGCCGGCCACGATCCGCGCGATGCGACCTCGCTCGAACGGCCGCGCGAGGACTACACGCGGCTGATTGCCGCCGGGCGGGCGGCGCCTGACGCCACGCAGCCCCTCGCCGGACTGCGCATCGGCCTGCCCAGGGAGTACTTCGGCGGCGGCAATGATCCGGACGTGGACGCGGCGCTGGCCGGGGCAATCGACGAATTTCGCACGCTGGGCGCCGCGACCGTCGACATCGCGCTCCCGAACGTCAACCTTGCCATCCCGGTCTACTACGTGATCGCGCCGGCCGAAGCGTCGTCCAACCTGTCGCGCTTCGACGGCGTGCGCTATGGCCACCGCGCCGCGAAGTACGGCGACCTTGCCGACATGTACAAGAAATCCCGCGCCGAAGGCTTCGGCGCCGAAGTGAAGCGGCGCATCCTCATCGGCACCTACGTGCTGTCGCACGGCTATTACGACGCCTACTACCTCAAGGCGCAGCAGGTGCGCCGGCTGATCGCCGACGATTTCCGGCGCGCCTACGAACGCTGCGACGTGATCATGGGCCCGACCGCGCCGTCGACCGCGTTCCGGATCGGCGCCAAGACCGGCGACCCGGTGCAGATGTACCTCAACGACATCTACACGGTGGCCGCCAACCTCACCGGTGCGCCGGCGATGTCGATTCCGTGCGGCTTCGACCGCAACGGGCTGCCGATCGGGCTGCAGATCCAGGGCAACTATTTCGCCGAGGCGGCGATGGTGAACGTCGCGCACCGGTTCCAGCAGGCGACGGACTGGCACCGGCGCGTGCCGCCCGGCGTAACGACGTGACGGTGCAACGCGGCAATGCCGATGCCGATGCCGATGCCGAACGCCAACACCCAAACGGATCTGACATGAAGTGGGAAACCGTCATCGGGCTCGAGACGCACGCGCAACTGTCGACCGTGTCGAAGATCTTCTCCGGCGCCGCGACCGCGTTCGGCGCCGCGCCGAACACGCAGGCCTCCGCGATCGACCTGGCGCTTCCGGGCGTGCTGCCGGTGCCGAACCGGGGCGCCGTCGAGCGCGCGATCCGTTTCGGCCTCGCCGTCGGCGCAAAGATCAACCGGACGAGCGTGTTCGCGCGGAAAAACTATTTCTACCCGGACCTCCCCAAGGGCTACCAGATCAGCCAGTTCGAGATCCCGGTCGTGCAGGGGGGGACGCTGACGATCGTCACCGACCAGGGCGAGCGGACGGTACGCCTGACCCGCGCGCATCTGGAAGAGGATGCGGGCAAGTCGCTGCACGAGGACTACCACGGCATGACGGGCATCGATCTCAACCGTGCGGGCACGCCGCTGCTCGAGATCGTGTCGGAACCGGATCTGCGCAGCAGCGACGAGGCGGTCGCCTACGCCAAGGTGTTGCACTCGCTGGTGCGCTGGATCGGCATCTGCGACGGCAACATGCAGGAAGGCAGCTTCCGTTGCGACGCCAACGTTTCGGTGCGCCCGCTGGGCAGCGACAAGCTCGGCACCCGCTGCGAGATCAAGAACCTGAACAGCTTCCGTTTCATGCAGCAGGCGATCGAGTTCGAGGTCCGGCGGCAGATCGAGCTGATCCAGGACGGCGGCACCGTGGTCCAGGAAACGCGGCTCTACGACCCCGAACGCAACGAAACACGCCCGATGAGGAGCAAGGAAGACGCGCAGGACTACCGCTACTTCCCGGATCCCGACCTGCCGCCGCTGGTGATCGGCGAGGCGTGGATCGAGCGCGTGCGCGCCGAAATGCCGGAACTGCCCGCCGCGATGAAGGCGCGGTTCGGCGCGACGTACGGCCTGCCGGCCGCCGACGCGGCAGCGCTCACTGGCCACCGCGAACTCGCGAGCTACTTCGAGGAGACCGTGCGGACGTTCGGCGGCGATCCGAAAAGCGCGGCCAACTGGGTGCAAGGCGAACTGTCCGCAGCGCTCAACAAGGCCGACGTCGACATTGCACGTTCGCCGGTCTCCGCGCCGCGGCTCGCAGGGCTCATCCGGCGCATTGCCGACGGCACCATCTCCGGCAAGATCGCGAAGGACGTGTTCGACGCGATGTGGGCCGGCGAAGGCGACGCCGACGCGATCATCGGCAGCCGCGGCTTGACGCAGATCTCCGACGAAGGCGCGATCGGCAAGATCGTCGACGACGTGCTCGCCGCCAACGCGGGAATCGTCGCCGAGTTCAGGGCCGGCAAGGAAAAGGCGTTCAACTCGCTCGTCGGCCAGACCATGAAAGCCACCAAGGGCAAGGCCAACCCGGCGCAGGTCAACGCGATCCTGCGCCAGAAGCTGGCGGAAATGGGGTCAGGTCCATTTTAGGACCCTGACCCCATTCCCTTGACCCCATTCCCTAAAATGGACCTGACCCCATTTCCGGACCTGACCCGGCTTTCGGCTTTCAGTGCATGAGCGGCTTGTACCGCGGCCGGTGCGGCCGGGCGCCTTCCTCGCCGAGACGCTTCCGCTTGTCGTCCTCGTATTCGCGGTAGTTGCCCTCGAAGAACACCCACTTCGAGTCGTCCTCCGCGGCGAGGATGTGCGTCGCGATCCGGTCGAGGAACCAGCGATCGTGCGAGATCACCATCACGCTGCCCGCGAATTCCAGCAGCGCCTCCTCCAGCGCGCGCAGCGTCTCGACGTCGAGATCGTTCGACGGCTCGTCCAGCAGCAGCACGTTGCCGCCCTCGAGCAGCGTGGCCGCGAGATGCAGCCGGCCGCGCTCGCCGCCCGACAGCGCTCCGACCAGCTTCTGCTGATCCTGCCCCTTGAAATTGAACCGTCCGAGGTACGCCCGCGAGGGCATCTCGAACCTGCCCACGGTCAGGATGTCGAGCCCGCCCGAGATGGCCTCCCACGCGGTCTTTTCGTTCGGCAGTGCATCGCGCAGCTGGTCGACGACGGCGAGCTGCGCCGTGTGGCCGATCACGACTTCGCCGCTGTCCGGCTTTTCCTTGCCGGTGATCATCCGGAACAGCGTCGACTTGCCGGCGCCGTTCGGCCCGATCACGCCGACGATCGCGCCGGGCGGGACCCGGAACGACAGATCGTCGATCAGCAGCCGGTCGCCGTAGCCCTTCGACACGCCGTTGAACTCGATGACTTCGTTGCCGAGCCGCTCGGCGACGGGGATGAAGATCTCGGAGGTCTCGTTGCGCTGCTGGTGCTCGTAGGAAGCGAGGTCGTTGAAGCGCGCGATGCGGGCCTTGCTCTTGGCCTGCCGGCCCTTGGGGTTCTGCCGCACCCATTCGAGCTCCAGCTTCATCGCCTTGATCCGCGCCACATCCTGCTTGGCCTCGGTCGCGAGCCGCGCCTCCTTCTGCTCCAGCCACGAGCTGTAGTTGCCCTTCCACGGGATGCCGTAGCCGCGGTCGAGCTCGAGAATCCACTCGGCCGCATTGTCGAGGAAGTACCGGTCGTGCGTCACCGCGATCACGGTGCCCGGGAATTTCTGCAGAAACTGCTCGAGCCAGTCCACACTCTCGGCGTCGAGATGGTTGGTCGGCTCGTCGAGCAGCAGCATGTCGGGCCGCGACAGCAGCAGCCGGCACAGCGCGACGCGGCGCTTTTCGCCGCCCGACAGCGTGGCGACCTTCGCGTCCCAGGGCGGCAGCCGCAGCGCATCGCCCGCGACCTCCATCTGCACGTCGCTGTCGGCGCCGGAGGCGGCGATGATCGACTCGTATTTCGCCTGGTCGGTCGCGAGCTGGTCGAAGTCGGCGTCGGGCTCCGCGTACGCCGCGTAGATCTCGTCGAGGCGCTTCTTGGCGTCGAGCACGTCGGACATGCCCTGCTGCACCGCCTCGCGCACGCTCTGGCCAGGGTCGAGCTGGGGCTCCTGCGGCAGGAAGCCGATGCGCATGTTCGGCATCGGCACCGCCTCGCCTTCGAACTCCTTGTCCTCGCCCGCCATGATGCGCAGCAGCGTCGACTTGCCCGAGCCGTTCAAACCCAGCACGCCGATCTTGGCGCCCGGGAAAAAGGACAGCGAAATGTCCTTGAGGATGACGCGCTTGGGGGGCACGATCTTGCCCACCCGGTTCATCGTGTAAACGTATTGAGCCATCGCTCGGTCGCCGCGGAAAAGGTTGGAGGGACGCGATTATCGCAGCTATCGGGCGCGCCCCCGCAAACCGGGGACAGACCACGGTTTGCGGGGGAACCGTGGTCTGTCCCCGGTTTGCGGGGGGGCGCCGCCGGCTATTTCTTCGCCGATCCGGCCTGCGCGGCCGGCGGGGGCGGCGACACGCTGCCGCCCTTGAGCGCATCCCACCGCACCTTGTCGGCGTCGTACCGGGCCGCGATCGTGACCAACTCCTTCTGCTTCAGCGCGATGAAGTCGACCTGCCGCGCGAGTTCGGCGTCGGTGGAGGCCAGCTCGCGTTCGAGGCTCACCGGGACCGGCTTGCCCGCCAGCCCCGCCTTGCTCGCGATCAGATCCGCCTTGCGCTTGGTCAGCTGGGCGCTGTAGGCCTGCGCCGACTTGAGGGCCATCTCTACCGTGCGCAGCGAGCGGTTCTTGGCGAGATCGATGTCGCTGTCCGTCGTGTACGAGTCGAGCAGCGCCCGATCCTTGCGCGCCGTCTCCTCCTGCACCTTGGCCGCCTCGCGCTGCCGCTCCACCTCGGTTTCGCGTGCCTTGCGCTGCTCCGGCGTGATCGCCGGATCGGTCTTCCTGAGCGGGATGCCCTGCGGGCTCAACTGGGTGTTCGCCTTGTTGACGGCGTCCGGCGGCATCGTGTCGGTGTAGTGCGTGACGCCCTTTTCGTCGACCCACTTGTACATCGCCGCCTGAACAGCGCCGGAGCCGAGCGCCAAACCGGCCAGCAGCACGACCGCCGCGACCGGCCGCCAGCCACCGCTTGCCTTTCCATCCGGTGCGGGCGAGCGCCCGCGGATTGCATTGCCCAAGTCCACCTCCAGCCACCTGATTCCGTTAGAACCCTGCACTTCGCGGTCGGTTCCTGCGCTCGCCGACGCGCACAGGCCCCGGCGACACGTTACCGCGCACCGTACTGCTCGCGGTACGCGCTCACCGCGGGCCGCCAGCGTTCGAGGTCGGGCCGGCCGGCGATGAAGCGCATCACGTCATCCAGCGTGGCAATCGCCACGACCGGGATGCCGTAGGCGTCGCGCACTTCCTGCACCGCGGAGGCCGCGCCCTGCCCGCGCTCCATCCGGTCGAGTGCGATCAGCACGCCGGCCGGCTCACCCCCCTGCGACCGGATCAGCTCCACCGATTCGCGCACCGACGTTCCCGCGGTGATCACGTCGTCGACAATCAGGACGCGCCCGGCGAGCGGCGCGCCGACCACGACGCCGCCCTCCCCGTGGTCTTTCGCCTCCTTGCGATTGAAACTGTACGGCAGATTCCGTCCTTTTTCGGCCAGCGCGATGGCCGTGGCCGCGGCCAGCGTGATGCCCTTGTACGCCGGTCCGAACAGCTGGTCGCAGTCGATGCCGGAGGCCAGCCACGCATCGGCATAGAAGCGCCCGAGGTCGCGCAGGCTCGCGCCATCGCAGAACAGCCCGGCGTTGAAGAAATATGGGCTCCTGCGGCCGGCCTTGGTGATGAAGTCGCCAAACCGCAGCACGTCGCGTGCCAGCGCGAAAGCGAGGAAGTCCTGGCGGAAATCGGTCATCTGCGAGCAAGGTGAGGTCTCTGCGAGTATACCGCGCCGGCACCTCCGGCCCGGCGGGATGCCCGCACCCGCGCCCATGCGCGTGCGCGAAAACGCCGGGGCGTCGTGTACACTCGCCCGCTTTTCCTGCCTTCGCGCGCCTTCGCGCGCTCCCCGGAGACCGCTTGCGAGTCATCACGCTCAACGTCAACGGCATCCGCTCCGCCGAGCGCAAGGGCTTCGCCCGCTGGCTCGCCCGGGCCGAACCGTGGGATGTCGTCTGCCTGCAGGAAATCAAGGCGGGCCCGGATGACATTCCGCGGCCGCTCGTCGCCCCGCGCAAGGCGCACGCGACCTTCGCCCCGGCGCAAAAGAAGGGCTACAGCGGCGTCGCGCTCTACGCGAAGACGCCACCCCGGGTGGCGATCGGTTTCGGCCACCCGGAATTCGATGCCGAAGGGCGCTACGTCGAAGCGACGTTCCGCGACCTCACGGTGATCAGCCTCTACCTGCCTTCGGGCTCGAGCGGACCCCACCGGCAGGCCTCGAAATTCCGTTTCCTGGAGGCATTCCTGCCCCGGCTCGCGCAATTGCGCGCGGCGGGGCGCGAGGTCATTCTGTGCGGCGACTGGAATATCGCGCACCAGCCGATCGACCTCAAGAACTGGCGCAGCAACCAGAAGAATTCCGGCTTTCTGCCCGAGGAGCGCGCGTGGCTCACCCACGTGTTCGACGACCTCGGTTTCGTCGACGTCTTCCGGCGCGTGGATCCGCGGCCGGAACAGTACACGTGGTGGTCGAACCGCGGGCAGGCGTGGGCGAACAACGTCGGCTGGCGGATCGACTACCAGATCGCGACGCCCGGCATCGCCGCGACGGCGACGGCGGCGAAGATCTACACCAACCGGCGTTTTTCCGACCATGCGCCGTTGATCATCGACTACGACCACGAACTGACGGCGTAGCCGACCGCTCATGCTCCGCCTCACCAACCTCACGCTCGCCCGCGGCGCGAAACGCCTGCTCGAAAGCGCGGCGCTGACGGTCCACCCCGGGCACAAGGCCGGGCTCATCGGCCCCAACGGCTGCGGCAAATCGAGCCTGTTCGCGCTCATCCGCGGCGAACTGCTGCCCGATGCCGGCGATGTCCAGCTGCCGGCGGCGTGGACCATTGCGCATGTCGCGCAGGAAACGCCGGCTGCGCCGACTCCGGCCATCGATTTCGTGCTCGACGGCGATCGCGAACTGCGCGACGTCGAGGCGGCACTGGCCGCTGCCGATGCGGCCCACGATGCCGATCCGCACGCGGGCGGCGAGGCGCTGGCCGAGCTGCACCACCGCTTCGACGTGATCGGCGGGTACGCCGCGCGTGCCCGCGCCGCCACGTTGCTGTCCGGCCTCGGCTTTCCCGATGCGCGGCACGGCGATGCCGTGGCGAGCTTTTCCGGCGGCTGGCGGATGCGGCTCAATCTCGCGCAGGCGCTGATGTGCCGCTCGGATCTGCTGCTGCTCGACGAGCCGACCAACCACCTCGACCTCGACGCGGTGCTCTGGCTCGAGGACTGGCTCGCCCGCTATCCCGGCACGCTGCTGCTGATCACGCACGACCGCGATTTTCTCGACGCTGTGGTCGGGATGATCGTCCATGTCGACGCGCAGAAGTTGAAGACCTACGGTGGCAACTACTCGCAGTTCGAGCAGGAGCGCGCGCTGCAGCTGTCGCTGCAGCAGGCGAGCTTTGCGAAGCAGCAGAAGCAGATCGCGCACCTGCAGGCGTTCGTCGACCGCTTCCGCGCCAAGGCCACGAAAGCCAAACAGGCGCAGAGCCGGGTCAAGGCGCTGGAGCGCATGGAACGCATCGCTGCCGCGCACGTGGACAGCCCGTTCGAGTTCACCTTCGCGGCCACGCCGATCACCGCGCGGCAGCTCGTCCGCCTCGAGCACGTCACGCTGGGATACGGCGATCCGGCGACCAGCCCGCCGGTCCTGGCGAACCTGGAGTGGTCGATCCTCGCCGGCGACCGCATCGGGCTGCTCGGCCCCAACGGCGCCGGCAAGTCGACGCTGCTGAAGGCGGTTGCCGGAACGCTTGCGCCGCGCGCCGGCGAACGGCTGACCGCGCAGGCGTTGAAGATCGGCTATTTCGCGCAGCACCAGGTCGAACAGTTGCGCGAGGAGGAGTCACCGCTGTGGCATCTCGCGCGTGTCGACCCGGGCGCGCGCGAGCAGGAGATGCGCGGCTTCCTCGGCGGCTTCGACTTCCGCGGCGACATGGCGAGCGCACCGGTCGCGCGCTTCTCGGGCGGGGAGAAGGCGCGGCTCACGCTGGCGCTGCTGGTGAGGCAGAAGCCGAACCTGCTGATCCTCGACGAGCCGACCAACCACCTCGACATCGAGATGCGCGAAGCGCTGGCCGAAGCGCTGCAGGATTACTGCGGCGCGCTGATCGTCGTCGCGCACGATCGCCATCTGCTGCGCGCGACCACCGACGTATTATGGCTCGTCGCCGACGGCAAGGTCGCGCCGTTCGACGGCGACCTGGACGACTACCGCGACTGGGTGCTGGGCGCGGGCCGCCGCGCGGCCGGCAGCGCGCCCCCAGCCGCTCCCGCCGCGGCCGCGGTCGCGGCTCCGCCCGACCGCAAGGCGCAGAAGCGCGCCGAGGCCGCGTCGCGACAGCGCTCCTACGCGCAGCGCAAGCCGCTCGCGACGAAGCTCGCGCAGGTCGAGCGCGATCTCGCTGCGCTGGCCGCGGAGAAGACCGCACTGGAGGCGTGGCTCACGGCGCCCGACGCGTATGCCGAGCCGAGCAAGCACGAGCTCAAGGCGAAGCTCGCCCGCCAGGGTGATCTCGCGTGGGACCTGGCGCGCCTCGAAGCTGAGTGGCTGGCGCTGAACGACGCGCTGGAAAAAGCGGGGTCGGATACGTAACAATCGAACAGTCGCCATCGATCGCCTGAGCCAAACCGGGCGGCGGCAGCGGTTACCCAATCCAGAATCGAGCCCGGGCACCTGCTCGCGCTGCGCGTAGCCCGGGTTGCACCGCAGGCGCAAAACCCGGGTGGATGCGGCAAAGGGTCGCGGTTGCCCCGATTTATCGCTCCGATTTATCGAGCGCGCGCACCTGCTCGCGCTGCGCCCACAGCAATCCTAGTCCCGGCAAGGCGATCGCGAACGTGCACAGAAAGAACACCGGCCATCCGAACGATTCCACCATCACGCCCGACAGCGGCCCGGCGAGATAGGTGCGTCCCACGGCTGCCAGCGCGGACAGCAGCGCGAATTGTGTCGCCGAGTACCGCACGCGGCATAGCGCCATGAGGAAGGCGACGAACGCCGCCGTGCCCATGCCGCCGCAGAGGTTCTCGAGACCCACCACCGTCGCCATCGACCAGTACGCTTTCGGCGTGACCGCCAGAAACCAGAAGCCGAGGTTGGTGACCGCCTGCAGGATGCCGAACAGCATCAGCGCGCCGTACAACGAAAGCCGCGTCATCAGCGCGCCACCCGCCAGCGCGCCGACAATGGTGGCAATGAGACCGAGAACCTTGTTGATCGCGCCGACTTCGGTGACCGAGAAGCCGACGCCGCGGATGAGGAACGCGGTCGTGAGGCTGCCCGCGAACGCGTCCCCCAGCTTGTAGAGCACGATCAGGAGCAGCGCGAGGAGCGCGCCTTCACGCGAGAAGAAATCCCGCAGCGGGCCCGTCACCGCCTCGCCGAGGGTGCGCGGCGGCCGCACGTCGACCTCCGGCTCGGCGGCGAACCATGTGGCGGCGACGCCGATCAGCATCAGCGCGGCCATCAGCCAGTAGGTGGCCTGCCAGCCGAGATAACTGTCGGCCAGCACCAGCGCGAGCCCGCCCGACACCAGCATGGCCAGCCGATAGCCGAGCACCGAAACGGCGGCGCCGGCGCCGCGCTCCTCCTTGCGCAACACGTCGGTGCGGTAGGCATCGAACGCGATGTCCTGCGAGGCCGAGCAGAACGCGACAATGACCGCCACCAGAGCCAACGCAACGATCGCGCGGACGGGCGAGAACGCCCCCATCGCGGCAATCGCGGCGATCAGCAGGCACTGCGTCACCAGCATCCAGCCGCGGCGCCGGCCCAGGAGCGGCGGCACGAAGCGGTCCATCAGCGGCGCCCACAGGAACTTGAGCGTATATGCGCTGCCGACCAGCGTGAGAAAGCCGATGGTCCTGATGTCGAGGCCATCGGCCGTGGCCCAGGCCTGCAGCGTCCCGGTGGTGAGGGCGAGCGGCAGCCCCGAGGAAAAGCCCAGCAGCAGCATGACCGCGACGCGCCGGTTGGTGAAGATCGCGGTGTATTGCGCGAGTGACATCGGGAGAGGGTACCCGGGCTACGCGCGTCGGAATCGATAGATCGCGAGTTCGCCGAGCAGGTTGGGCAGCACGGACACCGGCTTGCCGCCGGAGAGCACCACGCGATTCTCCACGGCGCACCGGCGCTCGCCGAGGAACGCGTCGAAATCGGCGACCGTGCACAGGTGGATGTTGGGCGTGTCGTACCACTGGTACGGCAGAGACGACGACACCGGCATCCGGCCGCGCAGGATCTGCAGCCGGTGCGTCCAGTGGCCGAAGTTCGGGAACGTGACGATCGCTTCGCGGCCGACGCGCAGCATCTCGTCGACGATGTCCCTCGTGTGACGCATCGCCTGCAGCGTCTGCGACAGGATCACGCAATCGAACGATGCATCGTCGAACCCCGCAAGGCCCGACTCGAGGTCGCTCTGCAGCACGCTGATGCCATTGGCGATGCAGCTCAGCACGCCGGCGTCGTCGATCTCGATGCCGTAACCCGAAGCGCCGCGCTCGCGCTGGAGGTACGCGAGCAGGCTGCCATTGCCGCAGCCGAGATCGAGCACCCGCGCATTCGGCGCGATCCACGCGGCGATGGTCGCGAAATCGGCGCGGCCGGCGGCCGCCGCCGCAGAGGGAAGGTAGGCCGGCAGCGCGTTCGGCAATGGGGTCAGGTTTGGCAATGGGGTCAGATCCAATTTCGGAAATGGCCGAAATGGGGTCAGATCCAATTTCGCCTGCAGGTCTGGCACTGGGGTCAGGTCCATTTTCGCCTGGGAGAGAACTCCAATCTGGCGCCGCGGCTGCAGAGGCGAAAATGGACCTGACCCCAGTGCCGGACCTGACTCCATTGCCGAACCTGACCCCATTTCGGCGGCGATGCGTTCGAAGTACGCGCGGACCGCGGCGAGATACCGTGGGTCCTCGAGCAGGAACGCGTCATGCCCGTGCGGCGCGACGATTTCGGCGTAGTCAACGTCGCGGTGGTTGTCGACCAGCGCCTTGACGATCTCGCGCGAGCGGGCCGGCGCAAAGCGCCAGTCGGTCGTGAACGCGATGACCAGGAAGCGGCACACGGCCGGCGCCAGCGCGCGGGCAAGGCTGCCGCCGGATGCCTGCGCGGGGTCGAAATAGTCGAGCGCCTTGGTGATCCGCAGGTACGTGTTGGCGTCGTAGTAGTCGGCGAACTTCTCGCCCTGGTAGCGCAGGTACGACTCGATCTGGAACTCGGGCGCGAACGAGAACTTGAGTCCCTCGCGCAGCGCGCGGCCGAATTTCTCCTCCATCTGCTCGTCGGACAGATAGGTGATGTGCCCGATCATCCGTGCGACGATGAGCCCGCGGCGCGGCTTGACGCCGTGCTCGTCGAAGCGCCCGTCGTGGAAATCCGGATCGGTCAGGATCGCCTGCCGCGCGACCTCGTTGAACGCGATGTTCTGCGCCGAGAGATTGGGCGCCGCCGCGATCACCAGCGCATGGCCGATGCGGTCGGGATAGCGGATCGCCCAGTCGAGGGCCTGCATCCCGCCGAGGCTGCCGCCCATCACGGCGGCGAACCGCCGGATCCCGAGCCGGTCGGCGAGCCGCGCCTGCGCGTCGACCCAGTCCTCGACCGTGATCAGCGGGAAATCGGCGCCCCATGGCTTGCCCGTTGCGGGATTGCCCGACAGCGGGCCGGTCGAGCCGAAGCAGCTGCCCAGATTGTTGACGCCGACGACGAAGAAGCGGTCGGTGTCGAGCGGTTTGCCGGGGCCGACCATGTTGTCCCACCAGCCGACGTTGCCCGAATCGTCCGCGTAATGCCCGGCGACATGGTGGGACGCATTGAGCGCGTGGCAGATCAGCACCGCGTTGCCGGCGTCCGCCGCCAGCGTGCCGTAGGTCTCGTACGCCAACTCGTACTCCGGCAGCACCTTGCCGCAGGCGAGCGGGAGCGGCGTCGTGAACCGGGCCCGCTGGGGGACGACGACGCCGACCGAACGTCCGGTGCCGGACGCTGCTGCGTCGGTCGTCGCGGCGTTGCCGGCGGTAGCGGAGAACGAAGGCATCGAAGTGCGTGGCAGGTGGGTCCGGACAAGGCACCCGGCCGGCGTTGCGGTTACACGTTCAACCTGTCGAGCAGCGCGATCAGTTTGGCCGGATCGTCGGTGCGGCGCATCCGGTCGACGATGCCGCTGATCTGCGGGACGTCGGACGTCAGCACGCGCTGCTTGACGCCCGGGACATGCGCCGGATGCATCGAAAAGCTGCGCAAGCCGAGGCCGAGCAGGAGCCGCGTCAGGCGCACCTCGCCCGCCATCTCGCCGCAGACGGCGATCGGCACATGGGCGCGCTTCGCCGCCGTGATCGCCATGGCGATGAGCTTCAGCACCGCCGGATGCAGCGGGTCGTACAGGTGCGACACGGCATCATCGGAGCGGTCGATGGCCAGCGTGTACTGGATCAGGTCGTTGGTGCCGATCGACAGGAAATCGAGCTTGGCGAGGAACGAGGAGATCGCGAGCGCGGCGGCCGGGATCTCGATCATGCCGCCGACCTCGACCTCGGCGTTGAAGGGCGTGCCGCGCTCGCGCAGCGACTCCTTGGCCTGCGCGATCATCACCAGCGTCTGGTCGATCTCGGCGACCGACGCCAGCATCGGAATGAGGATGCGGACGTTGCCGTAGTGCGTCGCCCGCAGGATCGCGCGGAGCTGGGTGAGGAAGAGCCGCGGTTCGGCGAGGCAGAAGCGCACCGCGCGCAGGCCGAGCGCCGGATTCGGCGACACCCGCGACAGGCCGCCCAATCCCACCTGCTGCTTGTCGGCGCCGAGGTCGAAGGTGCGGATGGTCACCGGCTTGCCGCCCATCCCCTGCGCGACTTCGCGGTAGGCCTCGAACTGTTCGTCCTCCGTCGGCAGGCCCTCGCGGTTGAGGAACAGGAATTCGGACCGGAAGAGGCCGATGCCGCCGGCACCGCTCTCGATCGTCTGCGGGAGATCGTCCGGCAGCTCGATGTTGGCGAGAAGCTCCACCTCCTGGCCGTCGATCGTCATCGCCGGCTTGGTCCGCAGGCGCCGCAGCTTGGCGCGCTCCAGCCCCAGCTCGCCCTGCTTCAGCCGGTACTCGGCCAGCACCGATTTGTCGGGATTGATGATGACGACGTTGTTGGTGCCGTCGACGATGAGCAGCTCGTTCTCGCGGATCATCTGCCGGCCGTTGTGCGTGGCGACCACCGCCGGCACGTTGAGGCTGCGGGCGACGATGGCGGTGTGCGAGGTGACGCCGCCGAGATCGGTGATGAAGGCCGCGAAGCGATGCTGCTTGAACTGGATGACGTCGGCCGGCGACAGGTCGTGCGCGACGAGGATGGTCTGATGCTCGGAGGTCGGCGCCCCCGCCGGACCGGGCCGGCCGAGGAGCCGCTTCAGCACGCGCTCGACCACCTGCACCACGTCCGCCTTGCGCTCGCGCAGATACGGGTCCTCGATCTGGTCGAACTGCTCGACCAGCACGGCCATCTGCTGCGTCAGCGCCCATTCCGCGTTGCAGCGCTGCTCGGTGATGATCCTGCGCGGCACCTCGCACAGCGTCGGATCCTTGAGGATCATCCAGTGCACGTCGAGAAACGCGCCGATCTCGGCCGGAGAATCGCCCGCGGTCACCACGTGACGCAGGCTTTCCAGCTCCAGCTGGACATCGCGGATCGCGTGGTCGAAGCGCGTGATCTCGGCGTCGAGACCGCCCGGCGGGATCGCGTAATGCGCGACTTCGAACGTCGCGTGCGAAACGAGCTGCGCCCGCCCGATCGCGATGCCGCGCGAGACGCCGATCCCGTGCAAGGCGAAACTCGCCATGGCGCGCGGGGCGGGCGTCACTGGCCTTCGCCGAAACAGTCGTTGATCAGCGCCACCATCGAGTCGAGCGCCTCGACCTCGCCCGGCCCGTCCGTCTCCAACGTCACCTTCGCGCCTTTGCCGGCGGCGAGCATCATCACCCCCATGATGCTCTTGGCGTTCACGCGGCGGCCGTTGCGCACCATTGCGACTTCGCACTGGTACCTGGCCGCAAGCTGCGTAAGCTTGGCCGACGCGCGGGCGTGCAGGCCCAGCTTGTTGACGATTTCAACCTCGCGCTGCTGCATAGGCCGGATCGAGGTCGATGTGCAGGACGCCTTCGCAGCCACCCGAGACCGCCTTTTTCATCAGCGTGTCCATGCCACGGGTGCGGTAGGTGAACACGCGCACCAGCATCGGCAGATTGACGCCGGCGACACCTTCGACCCGTCCCGGCACCAGCAGCTTGCAGGCGAGATTGCAGGGGGTGGCGCCGAAGATGTCGGAGAAGATCACGACGCCGTCGCCGGTGTCGAGCCGCGCCACGGCCTCGCGCGCGCGCGGCAGCAGCAGCAGCGGATCGTCGGTGGCGGCGACCGCCAATGCCTCGAACTGCGGTGGCCGCACGCCGAGGACGTGCGTCACCGCCCGCACGAGGCTTTCGCCCAGGGTGTCGTGGGCAACGATCAGGATGCCGATCATGGTGGTCCCCGCATGGGCGACAGCCGCGCGGGGCGGGGTCGCGGTCCGCGGCGCTCGCGGAGGTCGGTTGTCGGCGCTGATGTTAGCACGCACGCCCGGGCCGCATCGGTCACCGGCAGATCTCCTCCAGCGCCGCCGCGAACGTCCCGGCAACGTCGAAGCCGGTCTGCTCGGCAATCTCGACGAAGCAGGTGGGGCTGGTCACGTTGACCTCGGTCAGGCAGCTGCCGATCACGTCGAGGCCGACCAGCAACAGGCCCTCGGCCCACAACGCCGGCCCGACCGTCGCGGCGATTGCCTGCTCGGCGGGAGTCAGCGGGCGTGCTTCACCGCGCCCGCCCACGGCGAGGTTGCCGCGGGTTTCGCCGGCTTTGGGAATGCGGGCCAACGCATAGGGCACCGCCTTGCCGGCG
>Ga0315276_10000755_pt1 | contig 28158 bp, 32 predicted proteins | sample YL17G05_0_MG_FD_204542 | JGI IMG/M metagenome (GOLD analysis project Ga0315276, IMG submission 204542) | Sediment microbial communities from Yellowstone Lake, YNP, Wyoming, USA - YL17G05_0 | ecosystem: Environmental > Aquatic > Freshwater > Lake > Sediment | place: USA: Wyoming | collected... | reverse complement strand
AGATAAATCTAAAGAATTATTGATAAATTTCTTTATCATCTTCAAATTAAAACAAAGTTTATCTTCATTCATCTGTAATTATTACATAAACTTTCTTTCCGATAAACTCTTTAGGAAAGTCTATTCTCGCACTTGTTCCAAAGGGTTTAACTTCTCTTTCAAGAAAACATTTAATTCCTCTTAGAGTAAGAACTGATTTTTTGATTATTTTTACTTTCTTCATAACCTATCTAATAGATAGGTTAAGTATTTAAACTTTGTGGAATAATTTAAGAGTGATTAATTACGTTCGGAGATACTGGATAATATAGATATTTTTGATTAGTAAAATGCCATGACTTCAAATGAACTGGAAGTCTTCGAGGGATTTATAAACAACTTTTTCTTAGGGTTTCTATGGATGATAAAATTAAGATGAACGACAAATTTATTTTAATGAATATGGAAGATGAAAGAACTAAAAAAGTTGCAGAAGTAATGGGAAATGCAACTTGCAAAAAAATAATTGATTTTCTTGCGGATACAAAAGAAGCAAGCGAGAAAGATATTTCTGATTCGCTTGGAGTCCCTTTAAACACAATTGAGTATAATCTTAAAAAATTAATTGAATCTGGATTGGTGGAGAAAACAAAAAACTTCTTCTGGAGTGTTAAAGGAAGGAGAATAGAAATGTTTAAATTAGCTAATAAATATATAATTATATCACCTAAAAAAAAGAGGCCGGATATGAAAGCATTAAAAACACTTTTACCTATATTTATAATCGCTTTTGCGGTTTTAGCTGTTGTTATTTTATTTTCTGGAGACAAGCCTGTTGTTGATGATTTGCAATTAAAACAATTTGCAAGCCTAGATGACCTAAAAGACTTTGTCAACCAGAGTTATGAAAGCAGGGGGTATTCTGGGGCAGAAGATATGATGGTTAAAGCTAATATAGGGGCTCCAATGGCAACTGCCGGATCTGCTGATTTGGAAGGAGCATCTGAATTTTCAACAACAAACATACAAGTAGAGGGAGTAGATGAAGCTGATATTATAAAGAATGATGGCAAGTATATTTATGCGGTTTCAGGAAATAAAGTTGTTATTATTAATGCTTATCCTGCTGAAAACATGAAGATTTTATCAGAAATTGATGTAAACAAAAGCGTGAGCGAGATTTTTATTAATGGAGATAAGTTAATTGTTTTTGCGCAGGGTTATGAATATATTCCTTATACTGAAACAAGATGCTTGGCAATGTACGAATATGATTATGGAAAGGGGGGATGCGGGGGAGATTACAATTCTGAAAGTTTAGTTTATATTTATGATGTTTCAGACAGAGAAAATCCAGAATTAGAGAAAGAGATTTCAGTAGAAGGGGATTATTATGATTCAAGGATGATAAATGATTATGTGTATGTTATTTCTACTAAATACGCAAACATAGAAAATCCTCAACCGCCTATATATGCAGTTAATGGCGTGGAAACAAAAGTTGCAGCAGAAGATGTGTATTATTGGGGTTATCCAGATTCAAGTTATTATTTTACTTCTATATCTGCAATAAATCTTGAAAGCAACGAGTTTAATAATGAGGTTTATTTGACAGGGTATTCTGGGGTGATTTTTGTATCTCAGGACAATATATATCTAACACATACTAAAACAATAAGAATTGATGATTATTATAACGAGATGATTGAAGAGACAGTTCTTCCTTTACTCCCAGATTCTGAAAGCCAACAAGTTCAGACAATTTTGAGTTCAGATTCTGATTATTACACAAAAATGGAAAGAATTGGCGAAATTACTGAGTTGTATTCTAATAAATTAGATAAAGAAGCAAGAGAGGGCTTTCAAGATGCATTAGAACAGAGAGCAGAGGATTTCGCTTTAGAGTTGGCAAAGAGAACAGAAAAGACAGTAATTCATAAGATTAATATTGACAAAGAGAAAATAACTTATAAAGGTGTTGGAGAAGTTCCAGGGCATCTTTTAAACCAGTTCTCAATGGATGAGTATAATGGGAATTTCAGAATTACTACAACAACAGGAGAGGTTTGGGGGGGCAACAGTTTGAATCATCTTTATGTTTTAGATGAAAATCTGGAGATTATTGGAAAAGTTGAAGACCTGGCACAAGGAGAAAGAATTTACTCAACAAGATTTTTAGGCGACAGAGCTTATGTTGTTACATTCAAGAAAGTTGATCCTTTGTTTGTAATTGATTTGAGCAACCCAGAAAAGCCAGAAGTGCTTGGGTATTTGAAAATAACTGGCTTCTCGGATTATTTGCATATTTATGATGAGAACCATATTATAGGGATAGGGAAAGAAACCCAGGGAGGAAATGAACAATTTTCATGGTATCAGGGTTTAAAGATTTCTCTATTTGATGTAAGTGATGTTGAAAATCCAGTAGAGAAAGCAAAAATTGTTATAGGAGACAGAGGAACAGACAGCTTGGCTTTGCAAGAGCATAAAGCATTTTTATTTGACAAAGAAAAAGGTATTTTAGTTATACCAGTAAGTCTTGCTGAAATTGATAGAGATAAGTATAAGGTTTGTAATGAAGAAGAACTTGCATCTTATGACCGTTACACTTATTGCCTAACAGACTCTACTTATGGTGAAATAGTTTGGGAAGGAGCGTATGTTTTGGATATTAACACAGAAGAAATAAGTGTCAGAGGAAAAATTACACATTCTGAAGAATATGAGCCAGAATACGGGCCGGCAGAAGATGAGGCTATCGGAGCTACAAGAGGAGAGATTAATGGGCAGACTTGGACAAAAACAGGAGCAAATAAATGGAAGACAAGCCCTGTAGATTATCATTATGGATATGATTATGATTTTAGCTTGACAGATGAAATAATGGATTCACAAGAAGGCGGAATAGACTATAATCAATATATGTATGACTGGAAATATCAAATCCAAAGAAGTTTGTATATGAATAATGTTCTTTACACACTCTCTCAAGCAAAAATAAAAGCGAATAATCTCGAGACAATAGGCGAAATAAATAATGTTAATCTGCCTTATGAAGGAAATGATTATCCTTACTATGACAGCATGATTTAAATAAAAATTTCAGATAAATTTATAAACTTTCTTTTTTTGAATAATTCATAAATTTTTTAAAATTAGTTCAGAGTGGTTCCGAAAAAAGTATTTTTTACAAAGGGTGTTGGAAGGCATAGAGAAAAGCTTGCTAGCTTTGAGTTAGCATTAAGAGATGCGAGCATAGAAAAATATAATCTTGTTTCTGTTTCTTCTATATTTCCACCAAATTGCAAAGTTATACCAAAAGAAAAAGGGATTCAGGAATTAAAGCCAGGAGAAATTGTGCATTGTGTTATGGCAAGAAACGAGACAGACGAAAATAATCGGTTGGTAGTGGCTTCTATTGGAAATGCTGTTCCTGCTGATGTAAATACTTATGGTTATTTGTCTGAACACCATAGTTATGGTGAGACAGATGAGAAAGCAGGGGATTATGCAGAAGACTTGGCTGCATCAATGCTTGCAACAACTTTAGGGATAGAGTTTGATTCTGATAAAAGCTGGGACGAAAGAGAGCAGATTTATAAATTATCTGGGAAAATTGTCAGGACACGCAACACAACACAATCTGCGCAGGGAAAAGGCGGGATTTGGACAACTGTTATAGCTGCTGCGGTTTTTATAACAGAAGATGAAAAAGAAAATCAGGTTGGTGGGACTTCTGCATCTATAAATTCTCATATATCAACAATCTCAACTTCAGGAAACTCGTCAAATCAAAAACAAGCTTAATAGGCTGGGAAGAGAGGACAACTGAGAAAATTAATTTTTTACCTATATTTTCTGGATATAGAAAAAAATAAATACTCTTACTCTCTATATTTTTATGGCAGACAAACTGATTTCTGAGTTGAAAGAAGAAAAAATGAGTTTAATAGATGTTTTGAAACTTGTTTCTCCTGGAACTATTTTGAGAACGGCAATAGATGATATATTAAGAGCTGGGATGGGAGCTTTAATTGTTGTCAATTCAGACAAGCTTGAGAATATAAAAGCCGGAGGATTTAATGTTAATTCTTCGCTTACACACCAAAAAATTGTTGAGCTATCTAAAATGGACGGAGCCATTATACTTTCTGATGATTTAAAAAAAATAATGCATGCAAATGTTTTGCTCTTTCCAGATATTTCAATAAAAACAGATGAGACTGGAACACGCCATCAGGCAGCTGAAAGAACAGCAAAGCAGGCTGAAACTTTAGTTATAGCTATTTCTGAGAGAAGAAGAAAAATAACAATCTATCATGGTAATATAAAATATATATTACAGAATACAAATGAACTTTTGAGCAGGGCTGTTGAAACTCTGCAAATTTTAGAAAAGCAGAGAGAAATTTTAGATGAATTAATGTCAAATTTAAATGTTCTTGAGATTTCGGGGCTGGTTGTTGTAAGCGATGTGTGCTCGGTTTTGCAGAGAATGGAGATGATAATGAGAACTGCAAAAATGATGGACAGATATCTGATTGAGCTGGGAAAAGAAGGCGGGATAATAAAAATGAGGCTTCGTGAATTATTAAGGAATATTGATAAAGAGAAAGAGCTGATATTGAGAGATTATAGGGTTGAAAAGAAAAACGAAGAAGCATTGATAGATTTTGCTTTTGATGATTTGTTGGAAATGGAGAATATATCAAGCATTTTATTTTCTGCGTCTCTTGAAACCAAAGTCCAGGCAAAAGGTTACAGAATTTTAAATAAAATTGATTTAAAAAAGGATACTTTCAGCAAGATACTGGAAAATTTTGAGAGTTTAGATTCTCTCTTAAGTTCTGATGCCAACACTCTAAATGGAATATTGGGAGATGAGGCAGAGACTTTCCAAAAAGATTTATCTTCTTTAAAAGAGCAGATAATGATGGCAAAGAAGATATAGGTTTTTAAACTCCTTTTTCTTTTCCAGAAAATGCTAACCTCACAACAGATTAAAGAAATACGCGAGCATCTTGAAAAAGCGCAGGCTCCAATTTTCTTTTTTGATAATGATGTAGATGGCTTGGCAAGTTTTTTACTTTTAAGAAGGTATATTGGAAGAGGCAAGGGAATTGCGATAAAAAGTTTTCCTGAACTAAATGTAAGTTATGCCCGCAAAATTCATGAATTAAATTCAGATTATGTTTTTGTGCTTGATAAACCCGCTATCTCAGCTGGATTTTTGGAAGAAGTTAGAAGTTTAAATATGCCTTTGGTGTGGATAGACCATCATAATGTTCCAAAGCCAGAAAATAGAGATATTTATTATTATAATCCATATTTTAACGATGGAACAAACGAGCCTGTTTCTTATTTATGCTATAAAATTACAGAGAAAAAAGAGGATTTGTGGATAGCGATGGTTGGGTGTATAAGTGATGGAACTTTTCCTGAATTTTCTTCGGAATTTAGAGAAAAATATCCCGAATTATGGGGAAATGTCAAAACAGCATTTCAAGCTTTGTATACAACCGAGATTGGAAAAATAACAAGAATTTTGGGATTTGGCCTGAAGGACAGAACAAGCAAAGTAGTTCAGATGCTGAAATTTTTATCTTCTATCAAAAGTCCGTATGAAATTTTAGACGAAGAAAAAGCAAAAAGCATTTTGCAGAGATTTAATCAGATAAATTCAAAATATTCGCAACTGGTGGAAAAAGCCAAAAAATTTGCAAGAGGGAAAGTTTTATTTTTTCAGTATGGTGGGGAGCTTTCTATGAGTTCGGATATTGCAAATGAGCTTTTCTTTTCATTTCCAGATAAGATAATAGTTGTGGTGTATATAAAAGGAGCTAAGGCGAATGTTTCTTTAAGATGGGAAAAAGATATCAGGGAAATAACACTTAAAGCAATAGAGGGGTTGGAGGGGGCTACGGGTGGGGGGCACGAGCATGCAACAGGCGCGCAGGTTTCTGTTGAAGATCTGCCTAAATTTAAAGAGAATTTGATGAAGCTGGTTTAATTAAAGTGCAGAAAGCAGAGCTTTTATTATTATAAATCCTATTATTGTTATTATTGCTATCTTTATTATATCTAAAACCATATTGACTGGATCGTTTCTCTTACTCATATTTTACACCTCTTTTGTAATTCTTTTATTTCAGCTTTCATATTTATGAGTTGTTCATACATTTTAAGCTTTTCGCTCAACCTTTTTTGTGTGTTATCCGAAAATTAGTTCTTAACGACAATTTATACTCCTCTATGAAATTCACAAAAAAGAGTCTCATGGAGACTCTTCGAATGAAAGTAAATGGAAAAAGCAGCTATCAGGCGAGGAGAATGGCTAAAGTTTCTGTAAGAAGAGTAGATGAGATATGGAGAGAATATTTAATGACTGGAAACATTCCAGTCATAGGAAAAGCAGTTGGAAGACCTATGACACCTATAGAAGACTGGGAAATAGAACTTGTGAAGAAATTTTATGAAAAGTATAGAGTATCTGCTGACACTCTGGAAAGATTGATAGAAAGAGATGAAAATAAACATTTAAGCCACTATAAGATTCATAAAATCTTATTGGAATTAGGTTATGCTGAAAAAAAAGAAAAAAGAGACAAGAGAAAAAAAGATTGGATAAGATATCAAAGAATGCACAGCTTAACTGCTGTGCATATTGATTGGCATTACAATGGAAGAGTCTGGATATTTGCAGTTATTGATGATGCAAGCAGATATATGCTTACGTTGATTGAATGCTCTTCTCCGACGACAAAGAGGTCAATTGAAGGAATGAAACTTGCATTGGAATATGGGAAGATTAAGCAGTGCATTTCAGATAGAGGGTCCCAATTTATGAATAACATGGAAGGTTATTCAGAGTTTCAGGAATTCCTGAAATCAGTTGGAATAAAACATATCAAGATAAAAATAAAACATCCGCAATCAAATGGAAAAATAGAGAAATGGTTTGAATGCTACGACAAGCATAGAAAAGCATTCAAAACAAAAGAGGAATTTTTGAAATGGTACAATGAAATCAAACCCCATAGAAGCTTAAATTTTGAGATGCTTGAGACACCAGCACAAGCATTTAAAAGAAAAAGGAGAGTAGAATAATCATGGATAATCCGATTAAATCATCGAGAGGAAATATTAATCGGATAACACAGGTGTGTCCTGCTGGCCTCTCCAGTTTAAATAAGCTGTCTCTAATTTGGACCAATACAATTTTAGCTTAAGCTCTGCTCTGAATTTTCTGACATCAAAAAAATGCTTCATTAGATTTATAGAATAAAAATTAGGAATAATAAGCGGAATCTTTGTAATGTACTTATTTTTTGGGATTTTCTTGTACAACCCGGTTCTTAGAAGGTACCTGCTGAATTTTCTTGGGAAAATTGGAATCCATCGGATAAATCTGAATAATTCCTGGGATTCCTTTTCTCCACCCCTTCTAGCCATAACTGTCCCGACAAACTTTAAATTCCCTTTAATAAGATTTTTTTCAAACTCCTCGTCTATTATTTTGTGCTCTTTTCCAATATTGATTATTTCTGTATTTGGATAATAGCTCAACTTATAAATATTAAACAAACCTGGCTTGAGTTTTATATAAAATTCCAGCCCTTTGTAATAATCTTCTAATGATTCAGTAGGAAGCGAAAACATATGGTCTAAGGAGATAAGTATACCTTGTTTTTTAAGCTCTTTAACAGCCATTTCAATGCTCTCGTTAGTGTCGTATCTCTTGCATATTGTCTTTCTTTTTTCTTCTATTGGTGTTTGGACTCCTAATTGAATTTTTACACAACCGCCTTCTTTTAATAATTTTGCGATTTCTTCATTGATAAAAGTTGAAATTGAAATTGCACCAAAAGGAAGGTTAATTTCTTTTTTGTATTCTGTGATAAATTCCTTGAACCATTCTTTGTCAGAAGTAAGGCAGTCGTCAAGGAACATCACGCTTTTATAATTCCATTTTTCTTTTGCGATCTTTAGCTCTTCAATAACGTTTTTCACGCTTCTTTTTCTAAGCCATTTCTGCCCCTTATACAGGTTTCTTAGATAATTATTAAAGCAGAAAGTACATGAAAACGGGCATCCTCGGCTTGTTATGCACCTGTAATCTCTCGCTCTACTGATTTTTTTATAAAAAATTTCTTTGTCTGGGAAAGGAAGACCATCTAAATTTTGAACCAATGGCCTTAATGGATTTTTTATTATTTTCCCCTCTTTTTTGCACCAAACATTTTTTATTTTTGTGTTTTTTGGATTATTTACTAGTTCAACAACTGCCTCTTCTCCTTCGCCCATTACCAGATAATCTATAAAATCATTTTTGATAACTTCTTCAGGGCAGGAAGTTGCCTGGATGCCCCCAAAGATTATTGGGATATTCTTTATTTTTTTGACAGTTTTGCATACCTCACAAGCCCAGGAATAATTATCTGTAACAACAGAAATCCCTATAAAATCAGGATTAAAGCTTTCAATATTTTTTTTCAGCTCCCTTTCAAAACCGCCAATTTCCCTAAAAAGAATCAAGCCTGTTTCATGCCCCTCTTTCTTAAGTGCTGCAGAAATGTACTCTATTCCAAGAGACTCTCCGTCATTTGCTTGGTAAACAAATAATATTTTTTTCTGATGATTTAATATTTCTTTGTTCCCTTTGTCTTCATCACTTTTCATAAACTTTCATAATAAAAATAGGTTTTTAATCTTTGCTAAACTGATATGTCAAAATTGAATTTGTGCAAACTCGTTACTTAAGTGGTGAGTAAGCAAATTCAATTTTGAGCATGCTCAAGAACCACAAACACGCCACGGGATTTATTCCGTGGTTCTTGACATCTTTGCAGCGCTTTATTAACCACTTTGTTTAGATGACTCGCATTTAAAAACTAGCGTGCTTTTTTAATGTGGGAAAAGAGGTGAAAGATGAAAGGATTAGAGTTCTTACTAAAAGCAGCAGCAAGTATTGCAATTGGCTTAGGGAGTTTATTAGGCACGGCAAAAGCTGGAGTTGAACCTCAAATGGTAACTTTCAGCAGCCCAGAAAAAATTGAAAAAACAACTATTTCTCCATACTGGATTGCCTGGCAAGAAGAAAATGATATATGGTATGCTAGCAGAAGTGATATTAATAATCCCTATCAATTAACTGCCTCAGGAAACGCTCATCATCCTGATCTTGATGGAGATACTGCAGTTTACGAGGAAAATGGAAACATTTGTTCATTTAACTTAAGAACTAGAATAAAAAAATATCTTTACCGCCCTGTTCCTTATGAAATTTGCAGCCAGCCGAAGATAAATGGAAATGGAGTTGTTTTTCATGTTAAAACAAATCTTGCAGAACCCAAAGAAGAGATATGGGCTTATCTTATTCGTGAAAGGCGAATAATGCCAATAACAAATTCTGGAAACCCGAAAGGCATTCCAGATATTTACTGGCCGTGGGTTGTTTGGCCCGAGCTGGTTAATAAAGAAAATTCTCTTCCAGGGCTTGTTGGAGGAGACATGGATATTCAAGGTTTTAATTTAGAAACCTTCAAGGAGTTTGTTGTTAACAACGAACCAAATTTTTCTTCTGGCTCTTGCGCGATATATGGAGAAAAAGTTTTGTATAGTCTAAATACACTTCCTTACACACAATCAGGCTGCAAAACTTTTTTAGGAGCTTACTATATTCTAAGGAAAAAACATAGAGCTTCTTTTGAAGAACCAACAGGAGAGATTCATAATTTAGCTATGCATGGAGATGTTCTTACATGGGAAAGAATTTTTGAAAGGAGAAATAAGGCTGATGGAGTGCAGGCAATGGTGATACGAGATGGAATCTCGCCTGGTTTTGATATTTGCGGTTCAGGTGGCAATGAACACAGCCCAGATGTTTGCAGCGATTCTGATGACCCTTCAAAAGGAGCAATCTCTTATGTTAGAAATGATATAGATGAGATTCAAGAATTTGTTATAACTACGGGTGAAGAAACAAGAGTTCTTGATGCTTCTGAAGAAAAAAGTCTTCTTTTTACAGGGGGGATTAGATATGATGAAAAAACAGCATTTTTTGATTTATTGAGAGAAAATTGGTTAAGAAGAAAAGGCCCTATGGATTTTGATAAAAGCGGAAGCTTTGATTTTAAAGATTATGCAACTTTAATTCGGAGAATGTTTAAATAATTATAGATTAATTTTTAGTTCTTTTGCTTTTTCTTAAATTTACTAAAATTGCTAAGGCTATGATTGCGGCAATAAATATTATTACAAATGTATAATCCGCCAGTCCTTTTTTCACATTTATAGCTCCTCCTGTTATTCCTGTTTCTCCTAGTCCTCCTAATTCACATACTTCACAATTTCCACCACAAACACTTCCTGAATCGCATTTATTAGTATTGAATGTCTGGTCAGAATCACAATAAACATCTGCTGTATTATTGCAAAAAATATTTGTGTTTATTGTGTTTCCAGAGCTTGCCTCAACATACAAACCATTTATTAAATTAGACGAGGCGGTGTTATTTTCAATTGTATTTGAGTTTGAAGAATAAACTTCAATCCCATAATTTTCATTAGAATTTAGAGCGTTGTTTGTTATATTATTATTGCTGGCTTCATTTAAACCAATTCCAGATACTTTATTGCTCTCTAGAATATTATTTTCAATTAGATTATTAGAAGCGTTGTAAATGTAAAGTCCGTTGTACAGCTGGCTGTATTTTAGAGTATTCCCCTTGATTATGTTAGAAGAAGTTTTAACATCAATATTTTCTCTACTGTAACTTATTTGATTATCTAGAATTTGGTTTTCTCCATCTGGCTCTCCTGTTAAAGAAGCTTCAATTGAAATTCCATACCAAACATTTCCAGTTAGTTCATTATTCTGAATTGTGTTGGAAGAACTTTTTGCAGAAATTATGCCGTAAAAACTTCCGTTGTTTATTTCATTATTTTTAATTGTGTTATTATAAGCTGTTAGTAAGTGAATTCCTTTATTCTCGTTTTCATTGATATCATTGAGTTCTATTAAACTGGCCTGTGTTTCTTCTAAAAATAACCCAGCGTATTGAGAATTTAATATATTATTATAAATATGGGAATCATTTGCATTTTTTAGATGAATACCATAACCTCCATCGCCCGCCCCCATACTTATATTGCAGTTTGTTATGCTTGTTTCTGTTGCATTTGAAAGCACTCCAACAAAACTTTGATTGCTTGTTATAAAATAATTTTTGCAATCCAAGGTTATGTTTGTTTCAACAATCTCAATGCAATTTCCAGATAAATCAGGGTTTTCAATACTCGTGTTTAAATTATAAAGTTTATTTGATTGATTTAAGACTTGGCAGGAATTTATTTGTATTCCTAAACACTCTCCGGAATTGTCGCAAAATCCTAATGAACAAACAGTTCCTTCTGTTGCGTAAGAGTTAGATGGGCAAGACTTAGAACTTCCAGTACAATATTCTACAGCATCGCACTCCTCTGAAACTGCTCTGCAAATTGTACCTGAACTATTATACTCTTGTTCACAACTTCCAGAACTACAGCTGCCATATCCACAAGCACCATTTAAACTAGAACAATCGCTATCTTCTTCGCATTCATCTTCCTCGCTGGAATCTGTAGAATTATCTGAGCTGCTGCTACTACTGCTGCTAGAACTGGATGTGGTGTTAGTAACAGATCTATTCGAAGCAGTGTTGCTAGAAGTGTTAGTAGAATTATTTCCAGTAGAGTTTGTTTGATTAGAGATAATCGAAGAGTTTTCTGGTTCTGTAGATGCAATTAAATCATTAGTTCCTTTAGTAGCTTTACCAGAAATATAGGGTCTAAGGACTAAAATTAAGATAATTGAAATAACAATCAGAGTGATTATAATCGCAGTTATTCCTATTCTTTTGGTTAACCATTTATTTCTGCTACTTAATGATTTGGTTATCTCTTTTTCCAGTTTTTCCTCTTTTTTCATTAATTTATTTGGAAATTTGAGTTAATAAACTTTATTGAAGTAGAAAAGTATAAACTTCGTTTATCCTCATTTCTATTTTTATACTTTAGATACTAAAATGAGAATAAACGCCCGCACCAGGATTCGAACCTGGGAGCCCCGAAGGGCGCAGATTTTTACATCTTTAGTTTTCTCTTTCCAAAGTTTCTCTTTTCTAAAGAGAAAGCTTGTAGCAATCTGCTGCAATACCGCTATGCGATGCGGGCTTTGCCTGCAATACCGCTATCTCAATACTCGCAAGAGTTTGAGAGACAGAAATTTTTAATTTCTGTATGCGATGCGGGCATGAAATTATTAAAGTTATTTAGCTTAAAAAGATTTGTGTTTTACTTCTTTTTAGAAGGCTTTTTCTTGAGAGCGTAAATAACACCAATAATAATTATAACTAAAATTGCGATAGGGATATAAATTAGACTATTTGAGCTTTTAGTACAATAACTAATTTCAGAGTATTGATAGGGGATTTTTTCTTCTAACTTCTTTACATCACATTTATAGCCATCATTCTTCCATTCGCCACACTGAATGGTTTTACATCTAGAAAATATTCCTTCATTCTTTTTGCAAAAATTATCTTCATTGCATTCTCCATAAGGACAGCAATAAATTTCTAAGAGACAGCCGCCCTCAAAAATGCATTTGAATGATCCATCTTTATACTCCATATAAGGAACCCATTCAGAATCAAATAGATTTGCGAATGCATTTGCATCTCCGCAAACCTGCATAAAAATGTCAGTAATTACAACATTCTCTTCAGAATCAACTTCAAAAGTTTCATCTGGATAAATAGAGCAATCCCGAGCTACCCCAATGACAGAGTATAATCCGCCTGTTGAATTAGGTTTTTCTTCAGTTATTTTATACGCGAGTATGCTTGGGGTTAGAGATAACAAAAATATTGTAAAAATCATACTAATTAATTTCACTCTCATTTTATTAATAAATATCACCAATCTTTTTAAATCTTTCTTTAAAGATTACATTTTTATACCTTAAATTCTTCTATGTTTTATGGAAAAACCGGTGAGCTATAATAAAACCAGGCTGATTATCTGTGTAGCTGCTGGATTAATAGTTGGTTTTTTGTACGGGGTTCTTTTTTTAAGCCCAATTATGCAAGAAAGCCCTGAGCAAGGAATGCTTATTGGGGTTGTGATGGGGGCGGGGATGGGAATAGCTCTGGCAGTTGCTTTGGCTAGAGAGAAAGAATAAAAAATAATTTTTACCTTAACTTGTTTCCGCATTCAGGGCAGAATTTCTCGTCTCCAAGCAAAGTTTGCCCGCAAGAACTGCATTTTTGAGTTGGTTTGGTTTTTTCTATAATTGTTTTATATCCTGCTTTTCCTCCCGAAACAAGTTTAGAAAACGCTTTTGCAAGCTCTTCTGAATCTGGTAGACTCCTTAAATCTCTGCAACTACTCATTTTTCTCCTCTTTCTATATCAATAAAATAAACATAATAAAATAGGTTTTTAAATATTTCTTTTTGATTTTTATTCTGCTCTTTCAATTATCTTATATTTTTTGTCAAATCTTCTTTGTTTAATTAAAGAAATTGCTCCCTCTACAATTAATCCTATGCCCGCCAAACACCAAAACCAATCCGACGAAAAATCATAAAAGCCGAGCAGTTTAATCAAAGCTCCAATAGCAATGATAATTCCAACAATAATAAAAGATTCATATCTTGCAAAATTAACTAAACTTATTTTAGGCATTTTTCCTCTTTTTTTATGTTCATTAATTATATTTATATACTTCCCCATATTTTAGGATTTTTTCTTAACCAGATCAAGCCATTCCCAATTTCATTATCTGAAAATCTCTCAAAAAACTCAGGAAAGCTCACCCACTCAAATCTGTCTATTTCATCTGGTTCTTTAATTGTTGGTTTTCCAGATTTAATTGAGCATAAAACAAATATTAACTTAACTGAGAACTCGGGAAGAATAGTTTTAGCTAATATTTTTTCTATCTTGACCTCAATATTCAACTCTTCTAAAGCTTCTCTCTTGATTGTGTCATAAACTTCTTCTCCTTCTTCCATAGTTCCTGAAGGAAAAGCCCATATTCCTGGAAGAGTTTCTTTTTTCATGCTTCGTTTAACAAATAATATCTTGCCTTTATCTTTTAGAACTAATGCGGTATGTTGTTTCATTTTTTTAAAAATACAGAAAATTGATATTTTCTGTCTCTTAAAAATCTTGCGATTTATTAAGATAGCGGGGGTGGGAATTTCATGAATTGGATACGCCCAAAAATTCAATTTGAACCACACGATCTCAAGGTATCCGAAATCAAGATTTCTTATAAATTAAGGAAACCTTAATTTTATGGGCCTTGCGAGGACTCCAGGCTCCTCTACCCCGCTATTAGATTTTTAATAGAAAAACCCTTATAAAGCTTACTCTTTTTAGTTATGGATGGAACAAGAAAAAACTGAAGAAAATGATAATGAACTTGTATTGGGAATAGATGATGCAGGAAGAGGGCCATTAATCGGCCCGATGGTTTTAGCTGGATGTCTTGTGACAAGAAAACTTGAGCAAGAATTTAAAAAATTAGGAGTCAGAGACAGCAAAACTTTGACTGATGCAAGGCGGGAATTTTTAGCAGGAGAAATTAGGAAAAAAGCCCTTGCTTTTCACGTTGTTCTATCGCACCCTTATGAAATAGATGCAAGAGCCTCTGCCGGGCTCAATTTAAACAAAATTGAAGCAATAAAATCAGCTGAAATTATTAATAAGCTGACAGAAAATATCCACGAGCAAGTTAGAGTTATTATTGACTGCCCTTCAACTAATCGCGAGTCATGGAAAAATTATGTTTTAAAACACATAATAAAAAAAGATAATTTAATTTTAGCTTGTGAGCATAAAGCAGACAGAGATTATGCTGCATGCTCTGCTGCCTCAATTCTGGCAAAATCAGAAAGAGAAAGACAAGTAAGAGAACTGAAAAAGAAAATTGGAAAAGATTTTGGCTCGGGCTACACCTCAGACCCAACAACAATTGAATTTTTGAACAAGCATGGAAAAGAGCACAAAAAAGACGGCATCTTCAGAGAAAGCTGGGCAACTTTCCAGAATCATAAAAAGACCAAAGAACAGAAAAAATTAGGCGAGTTTTAACAAATAGAAAATCTCCTAAAGTTGTATGGTAAATGGCTATAAATCAATGACGGAATCCATAATCTAAGTCTGGGTCGTTTAAAAAATCATATTTTGTGTCAAGAAAATGTATTTTTTTCGAGTTTATAACCTTAATAAGCACATTAGCCATGAATTCATTTAGTGTTTCTTTATGGGATGTTTTTATTTTATGCCTGGATGTTGCTATACAATCTTCTAAAACTATTGGTTTGTATCCTCTTTCAAGCAAAGCATAAACTGCCTTTTTTACACAGCCATCTGTGGTAAATCCTGCAACAAGAACATTTTCAGTCTCTAGAAGCCAACTAGCTAATCCATTTTCTTCTCCTTTGAATGTGAATGTTTCTTGGGTATCTTTTTTAAAAATTGGTTCTCTTTCTATAGGCATATCTCTATAGATTCTTATACGCCATTCTGAATTCTGTAATTCCGAGTCTATAGTCAGCCATTTATCAGATATGCCTGAATAGGAATATTGTCCTGGTTGATAAATAGACTGAACAAACCCAATTTGTAATTTATGCTTTCTAGCTTTCTCTAAAAATGGAATAACACCATTTTCTATAGTTTCTTGTATTGGTTTTATATCTCGTTTCTTACCAGGAGAGTACATACTATTAGCATAAGCTGAATTGCCATCACATACATCATTTTGAGCATCTATAACTAAAAATTTAGCTTTTTTTGAATCAACTAAAAAATTTGAAAGCAGTGTCATTTTTTTACTAATTTATTCATCTCCTTGGTACTAGGAACAGTCAACAATGTTCTTATTTCTTTTCCCCCCACTAATAGGGGAAAGTTTTAAATAGTCACAAATTTTTTTGTGGTTATGGAAATTCCTCTTTTAACAAAAGGAGAATCAAAAGTGTACCAAACACTTGTTGAACTTGGAGAAAGTTCTATTGGCAATGTTATTAAAATGTCAGGAGTTTCGCATTCTAAAATATACGATATTTTAAAGAGATTATCAGAAAAAGGTTTAGTTAGCTCTATTAATAAAAATGGAAAACAATATTTTTCTGCTGCAGATCCTTCTAGAATATCTGAATTAATAGAAGAAGAAAAAACAAAATTAGAAACAGCTAAAGTTAAAGTAGATGAGGTAGTAAAACAACTTAAAGCCAGAAAAAAAATTTCAAAACCAACAAGCATCCTAAGTTCATTTGAGGGAGTTAAAGGCATGAAATCTGTTTTGGAATATATTCTTGAAAGATTAAAAAAAGGCGAGGAAGTTCTTATTCTGGGAGCTCCAAGACAAATTGATGAGCAAGTTGGGGGCTATCTTAAAGATTGGCAAAAAAGAAGAATCAAAATTGGGATAATATGTAAGATAATTACTGACATAGATTCTCCTTCGTGGGATGATATTTGGTGGGAACAAAGTAAAAATAAAAAACTTACTTTTACTAAAAAATCGGGCTCTATTTCCCCAGCTTATCTCTTAATAACAAATAATTCAGTTACTACAATTTATTTTTCTACAACAATTCTCACATTTATAATAGAACATCCAGATATAGCTAATAGATATAGAGAATTCTTTATAGAGTTATGGAATCAGGAGACAAATAAACATAGTAAATCTTCTTGACTTTTAATATATTTTATTTCACACATATATTTAAAAATATGTTTAATTGTATTTTAAAATGGAAGATAGAGCATATCCTACACAAATACAAGAAGATATTGAAAAGAGAGTTACTAATTATATTGGTTTTAAAGATTCTCCTAAAGACTGGGCAATTAAATCAGGAGAAGTAAATACTTTTCTTAAATTGCGCATTTATCTTTCTTTTATGGAAATGAATACTCTTAAAACAAGAGATCTAGATGGTTTTTATACAGCATCTCGTTATTCAAAAGAACTTAGAGGTGTTGAGCGACAGGAAAAAGAGTCTGATTTAATAAACACGCAAGAAGATATAGAAACAGCGATAAAAAGAAGCCAGGAAGCGCGAGCAAGAGCTTTCCAAAGACCGCTCTGTGCAGTTGCTTAAAAATTAGAGGAGTTTTAATGTATTCTATATTATACAAAACTTTATTAATCTATGAATTTTTTAGATAAAATGGGCCTTAGAGATATTTTTGGGATTAGAGGAACGAGCGCAGAGATTAGAGAAATGAGAGAAAAAACAGCTTATATTGAGAGGTTCCCAGGAAGTTTAGCAGAATATAATGATTTTAAGAGAGAAGAGCACGAAATTATAGACACAGAACGCCCCGAAAAATATATTGAAGAAGCAGATATGTGGGATAGGGGAGTAGCTAAAACACTAATAGAAAAAGGATGTGTAGCTTTAATCCGCTACAATCTAAACTGGGGATCTGGTGCGGGGGGGGCTTATGGTGGGATCCCTGTCAGAAAAAAGAATAAAACTCACAACAACTAATATTCTTATTCACCTTGTTCCCACATTTCATTGAAAATTTTTGTTAAATTTTCAGCTAATCTTTCATTTTCTACAAACAAAATTCCACCAAACTGCAAAGGGTCTTCTTGCACAAGCTTTAATAAAACTTTCTTGCCATCAACAATATCACATCTTATAAAATCTGTGTCAAATCTTTTTATCTGGAACTTGGCTGAATTTTTATTAAGCTTTTGAAGTATTTTTGGAAGTATTATCTTTTTAGGATAAATTGCCTTAAAAGCAACATTTCTTTTAACAGCTTTTTCTATTTCTTTTTCCCACAAAGTCTTACTTTCGCGATTTGAGCTTGGCTTATGATGGATGTTTAAAATTTGTAGCACTTCATTTTCAGCTTCTTTAAATGTTCTAAGTTGGATTCTTTTGTTTTCTTCTGTTGTGGTGCCAATTTGAAAAAATTTACTTTCTCTTTGTTTTTCCTTGTCTATTTCACTAGACAACTCACTTAGTTTCTCCAAGATAGCTTTTTCTTTATCTTGTTTTTCTTTTATTAATCTACTAATTATAGAAGAAGCATTTTCAACATAAACTAACTTTGGGCGAGAGTTAGTTTCTTGAATAAGATTTTTTTCTTTTAAATTTTTAATTACACTATAAATCTTGCCAAAAGGCACGCCTGCTTTTTTGCTCAAATCCCGAAGATTTTCTTTGTTTTTAAATAAAACTTCAAGTGCTTTTGCCTCATAATTGCTTAATCCTAATTGTTTTAATTCTTCTATCATTTTTCACTTTCACCCTTAGCTGGTGTGAAAAGTGCTGAATAGTATTTAAAGATTTGTGAAGTAGAAAAGAATATGGAATTAAAAAGGATAATTGAAATTTATACAGAATCTAAAATTGAAGATTATAGACTTGGTACTGAACTTCCAGTTAGCGGTCTTGAAATCCATACTGGAGAAGTAGATGCTTTTTGTAGTGCTCTTCCCAATATTTTTGAGAAAGCGTATAACACTTATCTCTCAAGATACTTAACCGCATTAATACAGCAGTGCAAATCTAAAGAAATATCCTTAAATTTACCGAATTTACCCATTCTGCTCAATAATTTTGGGTACACACTTAAGGATAAGAAAATGATTATTAATGGAAACTTAGGAGAACTTGCATTTATGTACGCGCGCGATTGTTTAATAGAAGTTAGAGGAAATGTTGGAGAGAGGCTTGGATATATAGCAGATAATTGTCAGTTCAGAGTAATTAATGGGGATATAGGAACTAATCCTCTAGAATGCGCAGGCAATTGTAAATTAGAGCTTATTAAAAATTTAAAGTTTAATAAAAAATAAATATTTTAAAAAATAAAAAGTTCAAAGAAAATGCCAGAAAAAGAGTATAAATATATTGTTGGGATAGTAAATGATAAGAAGCATTATGAAGAAAATAAAAGTATTGAAGATATGTTAAAGGGTTTGGGTTTAAAGGGGAGTGTAGACTACATTCTTTCTCCTTTGCCGCCAAGTTTTGAAGAGATTTATCCTGTTCCGGTGCTTTGGGTTAGAAAAAATAATACTCCTAACCCTTTATATAATGAACATAAATATGAAAAATTCTTTGGTAAAGAATCCATAGAATTATTTTTAGAAGAGGTTCAAGGAGAAGCTATCTTAAACAAAATTAAAAATGCCTAAAGAAAACAATAAAAAAAATCAAAAAGAGATGCCTCTTTACATATTATTTGGAGATAGAGATCAATATGAAACTAGGGAAGCTATTAGAATATTAGATGAAGCAAAAATTAAATATAGCTTTGTTCCTGCAGACCCCTTATCAGAAAGTCTCCCCCACTTGTCTTCAGGATTATCTTCTTATATAGGGTTATACCAAATTGCATGCCGCTCTGCTCGAGCTAAACATCGGCGTTCTCTTGAAAAACTTGCTTGACTTTTAACAAATAAAACCTTAAAAACATTCGTTCTATCTAAAGTCCTTGCCCTTCTTTTTTGCTTATTTTTTTCATTAAAAATTCTCTTATTTGTTCGGCTTTTTCAGGAGCTACCGCAGGTATATGCCCCTCGCTTCTTGGCACTCCCCCTCTTCTATATGATGCATGAAAACCAGCAGTCTGTATATCTATAGTTGAATACCCCAATATCCTTGCTAAGATCCCTCTGTATATATCAACATTCTGAACTCTTTCATAGGGAACATTTGAATAGATCTTCCATATAATTCCTCTTTCCAATCTTAAGCTATCTTTTGTGAATTCATAAAACCACCGATTGTAAGCCATTCTTGCATAGATTTCTCCTATTAGAATAATCAAGATTATTGCAACTAGCAAAACAATTAAAATCATGCTAAAAATTGCCGCGCCTGAATTCGTTGTTAAGCCTCTTGTTAAAAAAGATAATGAAAAGAAAAACAAAATTATAACTAAGAAGATAAAAGAGGAGTATGCTCTAAATCTAAACAACCACTTTGCTCCAGGATGTAATTGTTGCATATCTACAGATAATTTATTGATTTAAAAATCTTACTAAAATTTAAAAACACTCTTTCTATCTATAATCATGCCACATATAAAAAAGCTGGTAATGCACGGCTTTAAAAGTTTTCCGCGCGAGACAGAAATTCTTTTAGACAGAAGCATGAATTGTGTTGTCGGTCCGAATGGATCTGGCAAAAGCAATATTACAGATGCAATTTGTTTTGTTTTAGGAAGATTAAGCATGAAAAGCATGAGGGCAGCAAAATCCTCAAACATTATTTTTGCAGGCACAAAGTTGCACAAGCCAGCTTCCGAAGCTTTTGTTTCAATGACTTTTGACAACTCTGACAAAGCTTTTTCCCTGCCTGAAAAAGAAATAATAATAAAAAGAATAGTGAGAAGAAACGGGCAGAGCATTTACAAGATAAATAACGTTGTCAAGACAAGGCAGGAAATTTTAGAACTGCTGGCCCAGGCAGGAATTGACCCATATGGCTTCAACATAGTTTTACAGGGCGAGATAGATGGTTTTGTCAAAATGCATCCCGAGGAAAGAAGAAAAGTATTTGAAGAAGTTTCAGGAATTTCAGTTTATGAAACAAGAAAAGAAAAGTCTTTAAAAGAGCTTGAGAAAACCGACGAGAGGCTGAAAGAAGTTTCAGCTGTTCTCCGTGAAAGAACAACTTATCTGAAAAATCTTGAAAATGAGAGGCAGCAGGCTTTGAAATTCAAAAAGTTAGAAGAAACAGTCAAAAGATGCAAGGCTTCTATTTTAAATAAAAAAATAGATGAAAAAGCAAAAGAAAAAGAAGACGTAGATGAAAATGTGCATAAAAAAACTTCTGAATTGGACAAAATAAAAATAAATTTCGGAAAGGTGCAAGAAGAAATTAAAAAACTGAACAGCAGAATAGAAGAAATTAATTTGAAGATGCAGGAAGCAACTGGCGTAGAGCAAGAATCTTTGCATAATGAGATAGCAGAATTAAAGGCGGAAATTGCAGGCTTGTCTGTAAGAAAAGAAAATTATTCAAGCCAGATAGAAAATGTTGAAAGAAGAAACGAGGAATTTGAAAAAAACATAGAAAATTCAGAAAAAGAAATTCAAGATATGAGGAAAAGCAAGGGAAAAAGCAGGAAGCAAGAGCTTGACAGCAAGAAAATCCAGTTGGATGAAATAGAAGAAAAAAGAAAAAAGCTTTATTCTTATAAATCCTCTCTGTCTTTGTTACAGGACAGGATAGAAGATAAAAACAAAGATCTTATAAAAAAAGAGCAGGAAGCTTCTTTTGTCTTTAACAGGATTAAAGAGCTTGAAGCAAGCTTGGAATTTAAAGACAGCCTGGAAAAAAACAAAACTCTTGTCGTAGAATTAAAAAAACAGCTTGAAACAAGCAAGCAAGAGCAAATCAGCAATGAAAAAATTATTCTAGAGGCAGAGAAGCAAATTGCCTCTTCTTTAAGGCAGATAAAAGAGCTTGAAAATATTAAAAAGCAAGTTGAAAAATTAGACATCTGCCCGTTATGCAAGACAAAAATAACTTCTGAGCACATAGGGCATATAGAACAAGAATCTAACGAGAAAATATCTGTTCTAAAAAAAGAAAATGAAGGCGCAGAGAAAAATAAAAATGAAGTCTGGGAACTAAAAGAAACTCTTGTTCTTAAAATAAAAAATACGGCAGATGAAATTGAAAAAAGAGAAAAAAGCATTCTAAAACTAGAGAACATAAATGAAAAAAAGCTTCAGCTTAAGAACTTAGAGCAGGAAAAAATTAAAGCAGGAGAAGAAGCTGGAAAAATACAAGCTGAAAAAACTAAGCTTGAGAAAACAATTTATGATTTTAAGAATCTTGAAGAAAATTATGACTCTTTAAAATTAGAAGTAGATGAATTGGCAAGGCATGAAGAAGTTGATGTTGGCATGGAAATAACCTTAAAACAGAGAGAGCTTGATAGGATGAAGCTCATAATCAAGCAGAATTTAAGAGAAAAACAAGAGCTTGCGCAGGAAATTGAAGCGATCACAGGAGAATTAGAAGAAAAAGAGAAAACCGCAGAAGAAAAAGAAGAGCAGGAGCAGGAATTACAGCGCAAATTCAAAAAAATGATTGAAGAAAAAAACAAATTACAAGACAAGATACGTTTTTTTGAGTCAGATGTCTTGAAAAAACAAAATGATGCGAGAATTGTTGAAGATGAGATAAACAACTTTAAAATTAAAATTGCAGAAGTTAATGCGCAGATTGAAGGGTTTAGTGCCGAGTTTAAAGAGTTTGAAAGCATTGAGATTTTAAAACTGCCTACAGCAGAACTGCAGGAAAAACTCGAAAAAACCCAGCAGATTTTATTAACAATTGGAAGCGTTAATTTAAGAGCCTTGGAAGTTTATGATGAAATTAAAAAAGAGTATGATGCAATTGCAGAAAAAGCTCAAACACTAGACAAAGAAAAGCTGGAAATTTTGAAGATAATTGAAGAAATTGACCGCAAAAAAAGAAAAACATTCAACAAAACCCTTGTCGAGATTAATAATCTGTTTTCAAGAAATTTTTCACAACTAAGCACAAAAGGAACTGCATTTTTAGAGCCAGAAAACAAAGAGGATTTTTTTGCAGGGGGCTTGGATATAATAATTAAAGTAGGAAAAGGAAAATATTTTGATGTTACCTCTTTGTCTGGCGGAGAACAAACCTTAATAGCCCTTTCGTTGATTTTTGCAATTCAAGAATATCGCCCGTATTCTTTTTATATTTTTGATGAAATTGATGCTGCGTTGGACAAAAGAAATTCTGAAAGGCTTGCTGTTTTGCTAAAAACACACATGAAATCCGGGCAATATTTAATCATAACTCACAACGACGCTTTGATAACAGAAGCTGCAACATTATACGGCGTCAGCATGCAAGATGGCATCTCTAAGGTGTTGAGCTTGGAGATTTAAAAAGGAATATCATCTCCACCCGCAGAAGCATATTCTCTAAGATAGGCGCAAACTCCTTGTTTTTCAAAAAATAATGAATTATCTTCTAAAATTAATCTGTCAGGATTATTTACTCTTAATCCTCTAAAATAAGAATACGTACTCTTATTAAGAGTTTTTGTTTGGGGATTATGCCTTGCATCTAGAAAGATTTCACAATTAGGGTGTTTGGATTTGTAAGCATCAAACTGCGTTTCAGATGGCAAAATAACACTTACATCAAAACCACTTGTTTCTAAATCAAAAATTTTTCCTATAAGGCCAAATTGGGCTGGTTTTATTTTTATTCCAACTTGTTTTAGGATTCTTTCCATAACATCTTCTTTTTCAATTTTCATATCCCTTCTGTCTTATTTTTAAAGATTATTATGGTTAATCACATCTTCTTTTTAATTATATAAAAATTCTAAAATTATATAAAAAAATAAAAAAAGGTAAAAAAAATAAAAAACCTAAAAATTTAGTAGTAGCTTGTTTCTTCTGTTTCCACTTCTGCTGGTTTTCTTGTTAATAAAACTATCAAGATTACTAACAATACAACAAAAATTATTGCCAAAACAATTGTCAACACAACTACAGAGTTACCAATTGCGCCGCCTGCTTTTTCGACATTTGCTGTGAAATCAACTTGTTTAACAAGTTCTCCTTCACTTCCAACATCAATAGATACAACATGTGTACCTTCAGATGCGCTATCTGTAGCCTTTACTCTAACTTGAACTGTTTCGCTTGAACCTGCGGGAACAGCTACAACCGAGTCTGCTGAGACAATTAAGCCTTCAGCTTCTTTTGGTGTTAAAGTATAGACTTTCATTTTGCTTCCAGAGTTAACCAAAACAAGATCATAAGTTACTTCCTGCCCGGCACTAAGTGTTTGAGCACCAGTTCCTGACAAAATATCACTCACAGCCCCTGTTCCAGAAATAACTATTTGCTTTTGCAGTACAGTCTCAGAATAAAGATTGTAAGCTTCTATTTCAACATTATATATCCCAGGTTTTGCATTGTCTGGAATAGACAAATAGATTCTTCTTTCAACTGAGTCATACCTATTAGCTTCTCTTTCTGTGTATCCAACTTCATCTTCGTCTAAAGGATTTAAATCTCCGAAATAAACTCTTCTGCTTGTTGCTAAATCAGGTATTCTTGCTTCAACGTAGATATCTTCAAGCTTGTGTGTTCCCAAGTTTTTAAGAACAACATCAACAGATATAACACTGCCTGCGGTTGCTGTATCAGAAAGTTCAGCAGATAAAACATCCACTTGTCTTGGAGTTCTTTGGTAAGATAAATCAAAGGGCTCTTCAACATGCATTTCACTGTTTTCTACTCTTACAATAAGCTGTTTTGCTTCTTCTATAGGGTCTATATCAGAAGGAACTGTCAATGTAAGATACTTAATGTAGGTTTGTCCATTGTAAATTTGGAATCTTTCTGTTTTATCTTCAATATCTGTTCTGTAGTCATCAATCCTTGCTATCACTCTAACATCGTCTGCGTTTGTTTCTGCTAGAAATTCCACTCTAACAACCACAGTATTCCCAGCATCAATTGATATTGGGAAATTTGAACTGCCACTAACTTCAACATCTAAGTTGCTTGTTAAGTTTTCAGCACTTACTAGATTCACTAATACTAACACTGCAAAAATAGCTAGTATGGAAACCAAAATTGATTTTTCCATTTTTTAAAATTTAATTAAATTTAGTTTCTTTAAAACCGTGTTTTCCCTTTATAAAGATTATTATAGTGTATTAACTATATAATAATTACATAATCATAAGATTTAAATAGTATCCCCGGGTATACCCATAATGACTAAGGAGAATATAACAACTATCAAACTAGAAAAACAAACAAAATTAAGACTTGATAAGTTTAAAGAACATGAAAAAGAATCTTACAATCAAGTTTTGACAAAGATATTACATATCTTAAACTTGGTCAGGAAAGACCCGCTTTTAGCAGAAAGAGTTCTTGAGACTATTGACAAGCATATCCGTAGGAAAGTAATTTTGAACAAGCAAATTTTAAAAGAGAATAATTAATCTTCCAATAATCTATTTTGGTATCTATCAGTGGTTTATTAAGCTTGGTATAGCACATATTAAGCTGCTCATCTGCGTAACATATAATGCCGGAAATTGCTAAAACTTTCAAGTTATTTTAATCTTTTGCCAGTTTAGCCATCATTACGCTGTCTTTAATCATATCCGGGCTCTCATTGATTATAACAATTTCTTTATTTTGTAATTTTTTCAAAGCATTTAATAGCTCTTTAGCTTCTTTCTCGCTTGTTTTTTTATGCCTTCTTTCGCCTTTTTCTCCATACTCTATGCCTGAAAAATGAACATGTAGTTGTTTGCAATCTTTAAACCTGCTTAAAACTTCTTCGTAATCAACTTTCTTTTCTCTTGCTAAAATATGCGCAAAATCAAGGCAAAAAAAACACCCAGTTTCATCTGCCAGTCTTGAAATTTCTTCAACACTTCCAAAGACATTAACTTTGCCTGTTGTTTCTGGAGCTAGCTTGATTTTCCATTTATTCTTTTTTATTTCCTCCTGCATTTCCAAAATTTCTTTTTTAATATTATTGTATGTTTGTTCTTTGTCCATTCCTCCATAATATCCTGGATGAAAAACAACACAATAGGCTTGAAGAAAATTGCCAATTTCACAGCAATCAAGAATTCTTTTCTTGCTTTCCTCAATTTTTCTTTTTTCCTTGCTGTTTAGATTTATCCAGTAAGGAGCATGAATGCTTAATTGTATATCCTTTTCCTTTGCTTTTTTTCCTATTTCCTCTGCGCCTTTTTTAGTTTTAATATAAACACCATAGGTAAATGCAATTTCGCAGGCTTTTAAGCCAAGTTTGTGAAATTCTTCCAAATTCCCTGCAGCTTCCTTTACTCCCCCTAGTCCTGCTGGCCCGAAACGAATTTGCATTTTATAATCACCTAAGACTCAAAAGAAAACAAGATTTAAAGAGTTTTGCGTTTTTAAATCGCTTTTGTCAGTTCTTCTTTTATTTCACCTAAATTCTTCAAAATATATTCATAGGTTTTTTTGATGAGTATGTCCTGGAGCTCTTCTTTCAAAGAGCCTGTGCAGTACTCCAGATTATCCCCCGGAACAGCAACAACTCCAGAGGGGAGATAACAAGTCATTTTTTTGCCTTCTGCGTCTGCCATGTCTGTTTCCCCAATTTTTATTGTTTTTAAAGTTGTTTCTACCTGGCATCCTTCTTTGGTTTCTCCTTTAATCTCATAAGCCCAGATAGCTTCTTCTGCATCATTAATATATGTAGCTCTTCTGCATCTTGCTAAATGCTGTTCAAAACATTCAGTGTCTTTCCAGCATTTTTCAGTATACAAGAACAAATAATAAACAACCAGAAGTGCAAAAATAAAGATTACAGCTATTAATACAAATTTAAAAATTTCAACATACCTGCTGTAACCTCTTTCTTTTTTCATATGTTCTTAAAGAGGGCATAGTTTAAAAATCTTTGTTTAAAGGGTATCTACTTAGCTTTATGAAGTTGCCTGTCGATAAGCAAAAAATTCATTCCGTCGCTGAGCTTCAGAACTCTGAGTAATTACTTTAAAGGTTTCTTACAAACTTACCAAATCCATATCTGTTTCTGTAAATATGAAATTTCTCGCAATTAAATGCCTGCAGTTTAATTTTTCAGCGGATTTTACTATAGACAAGGTGGCTGTGCCGTCTATAACAATTGAATATACGTTTCTCATCCTGAGATTATACAGCTGGCTTATTGGGGCTTTCTTTATTATTTCCAGATTTTCGTTGAGTAAAACTGCGCCGCGGGTTCCTGTAATGTTTTCCATTATCTCCTTTAGTCTTTCAAGCTCTCCTTCTTTCAGTTTTTCAATTTTCTCTGAGGTTTCTGTTTTTTCACTTGCTGGTTCTTCATATCTTTTTTCTTCGCTCTCTTTATAGCCTCTTCTTTCTTCGCTCTCTTTATAGCCTCTTCTTGACCGTTTCTTGTTCTGGCTTATAAACTCATCTACTTTTATTTTCTTTCTTAAACCAACGAGTATCTCTTTTGCAGTTAACTCTTCTACTTCTTTGCCATCAGGAGCAGTAGCTACATAGCTTATTCTTGCGTTGCTTATCGCATTCTTGGTTATTAAATTTCCGCCCCGGTCTCCGTCTACAAATAAAGTCACTTCTTTCTCTAAACTCAGTTCTTTGATTGTTTCAGGCAAAATAGTTCCATTCATTGCTATTACATTATTTACTCCTGCTTTTAACAAACTGATAACATCTGCTCTTCCCTCTACTACAATAATTTCATCTCCTGAGATATCGCCGGCGGGCAGATTCTCTGTTCCATATTCTTGGAGTTTGGAAACTTTTGAAGAAATCTTAACAGCATTTTCCATTTCCCTTGACTCGCTTGTTCCTTCTATTTTTTCAAGAAGTTTTTTTGCTCTCTCGATTATGTATTCCCTTTTATTTCCTCTAACATCTTCTATTCTTTCAATTTCTATTTTTGCGTCACTCGGCCCGATTCTTTCGATTGTCTCTAAAGCAGCTGCAATAATTGTTGTGCTTTCCTTGTCAATTGAACTTGGAATTTGTATTTCTCCCAAGGTTTTCCCATTCTCTTGGTTTAATTCCACATCAATTCTGCCAATTTTTCCTTCTTTTTGTAATTCTCTTAATTCTAAATCAGCTCCAAGCAATCCCTCTGTCTGCCCGAATAAAGCTCCGATTACATCTGGCTTTTCTACTGTGCCTTCTGCTTCGAATTTTGCATAAATTATATATTTAATTGATACTGGGCTTATTTTAGCCATAGTTTTCTCCTAGAAAAAGATACCTTTTGTGATCTTGTATAATTGTTGTTTTTCCTTCTCTTTTTATCAACAAATAAATATTAAATTTGAAAGCTGATAAACCAAAGGTGATTAATTATTCTTGATCTATGAAATGATATATGATGATATCTTTTTCTTTGATTTAATTTATACAAAAAGAATAAAAATGGAGTTTATAAAGCTTTTGGCTGGTTTATCAGTGTGTTATCCCGAAATTATTTCATAAGGCTGTTCTAGTTAGCCCTATGAAATTAAGCAAATCTAAGTTAACAGAGACACTTAGAAGGCTAGCTGATGGAAAGACAGTTTATCAGGCAAGAAAGGT
>Ga0315276_10000754_pt1 | contig 28170 bp, 22 predicted proteins | sample YL17G05_0_MG_FD_204542 | JGI IMG/M metagenome (GOLD analysis project Ga0315276, IMG submission 204542) | Sediment microbial communities from Yellowstone Lake, YNP, Wyoming, USA - YL17G05_0 | ecosystem: Environmental > Aquatic > Freshwater > Lake > Sediment | place: USA: Wyoming | collected... | reverse complement strand
TGTTGTAATTCGTTGTTCTTATTAAGGTTATAAACATTTGACTTTTTGAAAAATTGGGTTCGTTTCGCATAATTAACCCTCTTTTGATTGATTTTTCCGCCCAAGGCAGACAATCATTGCCTCCGCCTTCGTCCCGATTAAATCGGGACTGCGGCGGATAAGTTTTTTTATTAAATTTAGTTTAATACAACATCAAGACGTAGTGTATCTCTATAATTGGGCGGAGATGCGCATTTTGGTCGAAAAAACATTCACCACAGAGAAAAAAAGAGAACACGGAGAAGGGGTAAGTTATTATGGGATAAGGAGTAAGGGGGTTGGAAAAAATTTTGTGAATTTGGGATTTTTTTTGTCAGACCCCTGCGTTTTTGATTGAAAAGTGAAGTAGTTCATCGTTCATAGTTCATTGTTCATAGAAAAAAAAGTGGGTCCCGGATAACGGCTTTCCGGGATATTCGCTGCGCTTCGAGGGAAATTTGCGGTTGAAAAAGGTACTTCGACTGCGCTCAGGATGGTCGTGGACAACGTCGAGCAGTTTGGGTAGAATTGTAAAACAAGAAAAAAGAGGAATTATGGCAAGGTTCTGGTGACAGAAGTCGAATAGGCAATAGTTCCAAAAATGACCGATAAGAAAGACGAAAATGCTGACTTGAGCTACATGCGAGAAAGCCCACGAAGCGCTATATTTGGGGCTTTTCGGCACGGCATGGTTCTAACTGGTATACGCTTGCTTCTACACTTCATACGCTCCAGTTATTCTTTCGGAGTTGCACTACGGGTACTGGCAAGCCTCAAATTTCGGGGAGAACGAATTATCTTTCAAAGCCGAGAAAAAATGGGGGATAAACGGCTTGTGCTCAGAGCCATTGTAAGCGTTATTCGCGTAGGCATCCGGTCGGTTTTGCTCTCTCTTCTTTTGGTGGTTGTTGTTTACTGGGTTCAATTTTCTATCACTTTGCCTCAGGTTATCAAGTACATATTTGTGTCTTTTACGCCCAAACAAGTAAACTGGTTCAATGGGCCAGATGGAACTACGTATATAACACCTCTAACTACCGTTGCAGGTATGACTGGCGTTTTTCTCGCGCTATACTTCACGACCTTAAGTATGGTCGCGATCTCTTATTCCGAACCACACCATCGCGAGATACGGAACCTAGTCATAGAAAATGCGGTTAGCCGTGGATACCTTTCCTTATTGGCTCACCTCGGAGCAACCGCCTTATTTGGGATTGCCTTCTTAGCGGTCGGTTTTCCACCAAGTCTTTTCTTGATGGTCTATATATTGCTTATCGCTGCAATTGTCATCTTTTCTTTCTTTCTACTCGGACGCCACATATTTCGGTTTCTCGATCCAAGAGATTTAGTGATTATACCTAAAGCCAATTTCCTCAAGTCTGTGAAAAGCGCAACTATCATCGGGGACCGGTGGAACCAACCTGAGTTCCAGTATCATTTCCAAAAGCAGGCTTTGTATGAACTGTATCGGCTTGAATGTTTAATCGAATTTGCACTATCGCAATCTGCGTCACAATCTGCTCGTAGTGAAATAGTCAGAGACTTGTGTATTACGTTGCTTAATATTTTAAGTAGATATGTTGCGGTTTCTAGCAAAATCCCCAACCTCAGTATGTGGTTTCCTCGAAAGAGAGTCTTCCAAAAGTGGGGTTTTACAAGCAGCATTCAAACAGATATAGCCCTGAGAACAGGAACTACGCCTCAACCTGAGGAAAAACCTGATTATCTTTTTGTGTGCAACGCATTAAGCCGTATGTTGCGGAAGTCACTGGAATATTCACTTAAGGCAAGAGATTATTCTGAGGCCTCTGCAATTATCATCGGAATTTACTATACAATGGAGCAATTGGGAGAGAATCTGGCAATAGATGAATCTCGCTATCTCCTTAGTAAAGTTCGAGATGTTCTCTTCTCTGATGCCAACAAAATGTGTGTGGTTGAGACAAATGACCAGTCTCAAGCAATGTCAATGGCAAGTGCCTATGGAACATGTGTTTTGAATCTGGCGATTTCTGCTTCACAGAACTTAGAGAGGAGAACTGTAGATGAGATTCTAAGTTCTTATTCTGACCTTAGACTTCAGAGTACAAGACAATTATATGAGCGAAAACATCCACGTGAAGTTCTACGATATCTGGAGGAATTTCACCAAAAGTTGCTCTTCGAGCGCAAGACTGAAGGCAGAGTCCTTTCATCCGATTGGTTTCTGAAGGAACACGTTGCGCAACATTACGCTGACTACATATGGCATTTGTCAGAACAACTTGTCCAATGTGTAACCGATTTCTGTGTGCAGCCGGTCGAAAAGTTGATGAAGACAAACTCGCTTTGGGCAAACGCTGAGCTTCTAAGAAGCAGTATCGAGACTACTAAGAAGGTAAGGCTCAGGATTACTGCGTTGAGCGAGTTGTATCAAAAGCTTGTGGCAATTCAAGTTAACAAAGAAGATTGGATTGCCACCGATTTTACGAAACTTAAGCAGAAACTTCGTGACATTGAAATGACTCTACTGGTCAAAGTTTCTGAGATCGCACATAAATTAACTTCTAGTACGAATATTGATGAAGCTCCTGATTACGCAGGTCTATTCAGGGCTTATCTTGGCAATGCACTCGTATCGAAAATGGAAAGACAGGATGTAAACCAGTTCGAAACTCTTTTTACAGGTATCTTCAAAACCACATTTGAAGTAGTAAATCGCCATATCGAAGCGAAAGATGAACACTTTTCCAAACCTAATAGAAAAATTGCTCACGATACGATGCTAGACCTTCTTGATTTGTCTGGTCTGGCCTTGCTTTTTAGCCAATTACATGGTTCAGGATTTTATGAAATCGTCAAGGAAAAATGGGATACTTATTTTAACGCGATAGATAGTAGCAACCAGGTTATACAGTTATTTTATGCCTTAATTGATACGGTGTTGCAATTGTCAGCTTTATCGGCAAGTGGAACGGAGCGGTTTAATTGGGAACGATCTTTTATCCGTGCAATGGCAAATGCAGGTTTCGACATAGGAGGGCGAATGTCTCACTGGGAAGGCGAAGAAAAAGCACGGACCGAACACACGAGTCGAATCATACAGTCTATACATCCTCATATGGGCATGGTCTTTCGTCGTCCTTATGATTATTTTGCTGCATTTTACCTTTCAGAACGCCCTGAGGCTGAGGGGATAGAGCTTCCCAATAGCGTTTTAGATTGCAAAGAAAGTGTTGATAGAGAGAAGAGGCAACGTGAAGGAGAAACGGGTTCATGAAAAGATTTCGTTTATTCGAAAGAGACGATTTAATATGGTCTGGTAACTCAATATTCGAACAGAGTGGTCCATACTTTCCCAGAAGCATAAACCTCGAGATGATGGGCCAGGATGCTGGAGCAACTATATTCGGCCAGTGCCGTCGGAAACATGAGCGAGGCGGTCGCCGATTCTCCTCAGTGAGTTTCAGATTTGAGCCTGAAGATAAGACTGTGATAGATTTCTTCCGAACACTTGTGGGTGGGCTATCTGATGACATCGATTACAATATAGCAGAATTTCTGAATATGACAGCGAGAACAATTGTTGTCGAAGGACGGTTTGTATACGAGCTTCAGGTTGGGAGAGACAAGGACACAAAACAGGTAGTCGAAAGGAATTTCTCGTCAGTTTTTGCTCCGGGCAGTAAGGTATTTGTTTTTGGTAAACAAGTTATCCAATTGTTGCCTTCCTCAATTGCAGAGAAATACAGTTGCTCACGGATTCGAATTTTAAAGCCTGCCGACACTTTCATATTTAAAGCTCCATCACATTGGCGACACGCTCTGGGAAAAGCGCGTAGTGCGCTATGTTTTTATGACGCCATGAAGTACCGCTTAATGGATCAGCTAACAAAGTCTATGAAGTCAGATAAAGGGAGAGTATGTACTTACGATGAATCCTCAAATCTGAAGATGCTAGCTAAGGAAACAGCTTCCTTGGGATGGTCTGGTAGAAGTCTTTTCCAAGGGCATCAAAATGATTATTTGAGCGTCGAACGGCTGATTCGTTGGAATACTTTCTGCATCGATTTGCGCAACTATATAATTTGTAGCTTAGAGGCGGCAGTCCGTCGCATTGGAAGTATACTTAAATCAGATTGCCGGCTTATTGTGGAAGAGAAAAGCGAGTATTCTCTAGAGGATGTACGGAAAAAGCTTAAGGAAGGGGCAACTTCCACGGTAGAATTGATAAGATACTTATACTAAAATAAAAAACAAATAATATTCACTGATTCCGGCCGTTCCGGCGACTGCTAAACGGAAAGCGTTTCTCACGCCTGCAACCCGCCGGCAGAGCCGGGGGCTATATACAAACGCCCAAAAGACCCTCGATAACAAAATTCGAGGGCCCTCAACAGAGGTTCTCACGAAGCTTGAGTTGAGGGCAAGCAGGCTGTGCGGGGCAGGAATTAGTCACTGGTCGATAGTCGATAGTCATTAGAGGCCGCTTGGGCAGCAAAGCTGCGCCGCCCTACAAAAATCATACAATAACAAAGGATGTGGCAGAACCAAGGTGAAAGTCGAAGATAAACGAGGAATCGTGCCCAATGGTATTTTGGATTCCTATCTTGTCCTCGTAAGCCCATCGCCACACGACCGGCGACGGCTATACAAGGACTTCGGCAGGATGCTTAATTTAAGGGCACGGGGGTTTTGTGGATAGATTGGAAACGGTAACTCTCAGTTAATAAACCCACCGGATAAACCCTTCGACTGGATTCGACAAGCTCACCACAGGTGCGCTCCCCCGACAACAACATTCGAGGGCAGGCAGGGCAGGCCGGTGGGTTTTCGGATTGAGGGGAAATTGCAGGGTAAAGATTTAATTACCGCTCACCGATCCGACTTCGCCAAGGCTTCGCCGGACAAGCGTTCGCGGCTCTGTCAGTGGGTTTGCGTCTTATGGCCAAGACGGTGCCGAGGGCTATTAAATAAGCCAATAAGCCTGCAAGAAGCGAGATAATCAAGTAGCCAAGCATAACCGGAAGTGCGATTTTGAGGGCGGAGAGTTTAAACAAATCGAGCCAGTCTGCATTAGCAGCGAGGGTTTTCCAGTTTTGGCAGGCGTTTTTCCAGTCGATTCCGAAAGCGGCGGAGCCGAGCTTTACGGCCATAAAAAAGGTTACGACACTAAGCCAGGTGTTGGTAAGGAGGCTTCCGAGCAGGGCGGCGGCACGGTTCATTTTTAGGATTGTGGCCAGCACAAGAGAAGCGATAGGTCCGAGGCCTGGCAGGATTCCGAGAAATACGCCGAGTCCGAAGCCCTGTGCTATTTTCTGCGGGGTATCGTTAATGGCAACCAGCTTAGTGTATATGGATTTAAAGAACTGCAATATATTGTGGATTATTCTGGCAATCATTTAAGATACGACCCTCATTTTCAACGTTACCAACGTCAGGGTGTATTATAAGGCTTTTTTTGAGGGTGTAAAAGGAATTGTTATTAGAACTCGGTTAGTGTAAAATTTAGGGTTTTAGATTTGTGAGATATGAACAACGAACCGGAATTGACATTTTTTCAGAAGATAAAGAATGTGGTCATAGGCAAGGCCCGCGACCCAAACGACCCTCATTTGTTCCATAAGCTTTCTCTGGTGGTGTTTTTTGCGTGGGTTGGGCTTGGCGCCGATGGTCTTAGTTCATCCTGTTACGGCCCTGAGGAGGCATTTCTTGCACTCGAAAAGCACATATTTCTGGGTATTTTCGTGGCGTTGTTCACGGCCATTACCATTTTTGTTATCAGCACGAGCTATTCGCAGATTATCGAGTTGTTTCCAGCCGGCGGCGGGGGGTATCTTGTTGCGAGCAAGCTGCTTTCGCCGTCTTTGGGGATGGTTTCCGGCTGTGCGCTGCTGGTTGACTATGTTCTTACAATTACACTGTCTATTGCCAGCGGCGCCGATGCGATGTTTAGTTTTCTTCCTGCCGAGTGGCATCCTTTTAAGCTGGCATTTGCGATAGTTGTTGTGGCGGTTCTTACGGTCTTGAATATGCGAGGCGTTAAGGAATCTATTTTGCCGTTAGTGCCGATTTTTCTGGTATTCTTAATTACGCATGTAATTGCGGTGGTTTATGCACTTGGAACGCACCTTGCTGATTTTGGCTCGATAGCGGGCAAGACAGTAGCAGACATTCAGGCGACGAGGAGTGAGATTGGCACTTTTGGGGCGATATTTTTAATTCTGCGGGCATACAGTATGGGCGCCGGCACTTATACAGGTATCGAGGCGGTAAGCAATGCCACTCAAATTTTGAGAGAGCCAAAGGTCCAGACAGCGAAACTGACTATGCGGTATATGGCGGGGTCGCTGGCGTTTATGGCGGTAGGTCTGATGCTGGGGTATTTGCTATACGGTGTGAAGTATCAACAGGGAAAAACGCTTAACGCTGTTCTTTTACAAAATATTACGGCTGACTGGAATGCGGATATAGGATACAGTTTTGTTTTGATAACGTTGATTTCTGAGGCGGTGCTTCTTTTTGTTGCGGCACAGACGGGGTTTCTGGGCGGGCCTCGCGTTTTGAGCAATATGGCGCTGGACCGGTGGGTTCCAAGCCGATTTGCCATATTGAGCGACCGTTTTGTAACCAAGAACGGGATTTTGCTGATGGGTAACGCTGCGCTGCTGCTAATGATATTGGCGAAGGGTTCTGTAAAATTTATGGTGGTGCTGTATAGTATTAACGTGTTTATCACGTTTTTTCTCTCGCAGCTCGGTATGGTGCGGCACTGGTGGATTGAGCGAGGCAGGGCCAAAGACTGGTTGAGGAAGGCGTTAATTAACGGTGTCGGTCTTGTGCTTACGACTTTTATTCTTGTGTCGGTAGCCGTGCTTAAATTTAATGATGGCGGCTGGATAACGATTTTCATTACGGGGTCGCTTATAGTTCTGGCTGTGATTATCAAACGGCACTACAAGAATTCATTGACGCCTCTTGCGCGGCTGAACAGCCTTGTGCGTGTTGCCGATGCTTCGATGGAAAGGTCCACTCAGAAGAGGCTGGAGGCGGGCAGTCCTGAGCCGAAGTTTGACCCGAAGGCGAAGACGGCGGTAATTCTTGTGGGCGGTTACAATGGTCTGGGGCTTCATACGCTGTTTAATGTTACCCGGCTGTTCGGGGATGTGTTTGCGAATTTTTTCTTTGTTCAGGTTGGTATAATAGATGCGGGCAATTTTAAGGGGACAGCGGAAATAGAAAGGCTCAAAGAGCACGTTGATGAGGAATTGACTCATTATGTCAGGCTTATGCAGGCGGAGGGGTTTTATGCGGAGGGGTTTTCAGCGGTTGGGAATGATGCGGTGGAGGAAATAAGCGGAATCGCACGGGAAATAATCGAGCGTTGTCCGCAGGCGGTATTTTTCGGGGGACAGATGATTTTCCAGAAGGACACCTTTTTCAACAGGATGCTTCATAATTACACCACCTTTGCGGTTCAGAGGAGATTTTATCAGCAGGGGATTCCTTTTCTTATTATGCCTGTACGGGTGGACTTGAAGGCGTAAAATCGGGTGGCAGTGAAAAATCAGTGTTTTTTATAATTCGTGAAGGGAAGACATAATGAAGGCGTGGTGGCAGTTAGACGTTGAGGAAACGACAAGCTCTCTCGGCAGCGATTTAACTTTTGGCCTTTCATCGCAGGAAGCGGCCGGCCGGCTGGCGAAGTATGGGCCAAATCAGTTGAGGGAGAAAGAGGGTTACTCTGCGCTGCGAATTTTTCTCGAGCAGTTTAAGAATTTTATTATCTGGGTTCTTGTCGGCGCAGCGGTTGTGTCGGGATTTTTAAAAGAGTGGGTCGATGCGGCGGCGATAATAGCCATTGTCGTTCTAAATGCCGTTTTGGGTTTTATACAGGAATATCGGGCGGAGAAATCGCTTGCTGCGCTTCGGAAATTATCCAGTCCCACATCAAAGGTCATCCGCAACGGCCGGGGCGAGGTCATTTCTTCATCAGAATTAGTGCCGGGGGATTTGATTGAGGTTGAGGCCGGCGATAACATACCGGCCGACAGCAGGGTTGTGTGGCTGACGGCGAATTTTTCGGTTCAGGAGGCAAGTCTGACGGGGGAATCCACGCCGGTTGCGAAGACCATTTTTGCGCTTGAGGAAAAGGAGACGCCGCTGGCCGACAGGGCGAATATGGTTTATATGGGGACATTCACCGCTTCGGGCAAGGCAAAAGCGGTTGTGGCCGAGACGGGTATGCAGACGGAGCTGGGCAAGATTGCCGAGATGGTCGGGGAGATTAAAAAAGAGTCGACTCCGCTGCAGAGAAAGCTGGAGGAGTTCGGCAGATGGATTGTGTATTTGTGTTTTATTTTAGTTGGGCTGGTGTTTCTGCTGGAGTTTCTGCGGGGCGGGAAAATCATAGATATATTTCTTACGGCGGTGAGCCTTGCGGTTGCAGCGATACCTGAAGGGCTGCCGGCGGTGGTAACGATTGCGCTGGCTCTGGGGGTCAAGAGAATGGTCGGCCGGCACGCACTTATAAGGAAGCTGCCTTCGGTCGAAACGCTGGGCTGCACGACCGTTATCTGCTCCGACAAAACCGGGACGCTGACCAAAAACGAGATGACGGTGCAGGCGGTTTTTGCGGGGGACAATTTGTTTAAGGTAACGGGCATAGGGTATGAGCCGAAGGGGGGATTTTTACTGAACGGCGGCGCTGTCAACGGCGATGATTATCCTGATTTGAAGAAGGCGATGCTTTGCGGGACTTTATGCAACGGCGCTCAACTGGTGAAAGATAACAGCGGATACAAGATATACGGGGACCCGACGGAGGTGTCTATCCTGACCTGTGCGGCAAAGGCCGGTTTGTGGAAGGAGAAACTTGAAAAGGAGTTTGTATTCGTGCAGGAGATTCCTTTCGATTCCGAAAGAAAGAAAATGACGGTGCTTCGCAAAAAAGGAAACGAGCTAATCGCTTTTGTGAAGGGTGCGCCGGACGTGTTTTTGAATGACTGCACAGAAATTGAGTATAAAGGCAGCATCAGACCGTTAAATGCGCAGGACAGGCGAAGGATACTATCCATAAATGACGAGCTGACCGGCGGGGGGATGCGTGTTCTGGCGGTTGGGTACCGGAAGCTGAAGGGCATCCCGGAAAAATATGAAGCGGATTTGATTGAGAATAATCTGATTTTTGTCGGGCTGGCGGCTATGAGCGACCCGCCGAGAGAAGAGGTCAAAAACGTGATGGGTGAATGTGCCGAGGCCGGTATCAAGACGGTAATGATTACCGGCGACCATAAAAATACTGCTGTGGCCATCGCAAAACAAATCGGGTTTTTCAGGGAAGATTCGATTGCGCTTACGGGCGAGGAATTAGACAAGCTTAGTGAGGATGAGTTTGAAAGAGAGGTAAAGAGGGTCTCTGTTTATGCCCGTGTTTCGCCGGAACATAAATTACGAATTGTGCGGGCACTTCGTAAGCAGGGTGAGATTGTGGCGATGACCGGCGACGGTGTGAATGATGCGCCGGCGTTGAAAGAAGCGGACATCGGCGTGGCGATGGGGATAACGGGCACCGATGTTACAAAAGAGGTGTCGGATATGGTTGTAACAGACGACAACTTTGCTTCAATTGTGGCTGCTGTCGAAGAAGGCCGCGGGATTTACGCCAACATTCAAAAATTCGTCCATTATCTTTTGTCATGCAATGCCGGTGAAATTTTCGTTATGCTGCTCGCCTCGCTGTTTGGAATGCCGCTCCCGCTGCTGCCCATTCAAATCCTCTGGGTAAACCTGGTAACCGATGGCTTACCTGCCCTGGCATTGGGGGTCGACCCTGTTGAAAAGGACATAATGCGGCGAAAACCCCGTAAAACAGATTCTCCTGTGGTAAGCCTCGAGCGCCTGTTTCTTATAATAGGACAGGGATTTTTTATTTCCCTGTGCAGCCTTTTTGCGTTCAGTTATATTTATTATCTGGAAGACAGAGTCAGTTTGTTCAGCGCCCTGCAGGCAATTATTTCATTTGATAGTGAACGGGTGCGAGCGATGTTTACCATACCGCAGGATATGCAGCAGCAGCTAATCGGTCGGGCCAGAACCGTTGGATTTATCGTGCTGGCGTTCTGTCAGGATTTTCATTCGTATAACTGCCGAAGCCAGACGGTGTCGTTGTTTAAACTGGGTGTTTTTTCAAACAAGAAACTGATAGGGGCGACGGCGGTATCTATTTTGCTGAACATATCGGCTATATATGTGCCTTTTTTCCAGAATGTTCTGAAAACCGAACCATTAAGCGCCGCAGAGCTTTTTATTGTGATATTATCGGCGTCGATGCCGCTTTGGGCGATGGAGGCGGTGAAACTGGCGAACAGAAAAGGGAAATTTTTATATTCGGTGGGTTAGAAAAACTATTTTTTTACGAACAGACTTAAGGCAATTGCTGATACCAGGGCGAGAGATGCACCGAAGCTGAATGCGACTGTTGAGTTAAAGTTCTGCCAGAGGATTCCCATAATGAAACTTGCGGGGAAGATAAATATACCCACGACGGTATTGTATATGCCGTAGACTGTTGCCAGGACTGAGCTATCCTCTACGAGGTCGGCGACATAAGCTCTCAATACCCCTTCACTTAGGCCGTAGTAGCAGCCATACAGCGCCATAAGGAACCAGAGCAGGATTTGCGTGCTCGTAAAGGCGAATCCCCAGTAGACTGCTGAATAAAATAAGAAGCCCAGCACTACGGTTTTTTTTCTGCCGATTTTGTCGGAAAGAGAGCCGAGGGGTGTTGCAGTGAGCGAACCGGCGAGGTTGTAGACGAGCCAGAGGATGGGTATTAGTGTTACCTTCAGCCCCAGTTCCTTGGCCCGCAATAACAAAAATGCGTCGCTTGAATTGCCAAGCGTAAAAACAGCAATGACCAGGATAAATGTTTTGAAATTTTTGCTCAAATGCAGGCCGGCGATTTTTTTCTCTTCGGATGGGGTGCGAACAGGTGGTTTTTCCTTTAGGAAAAATATCAGGATTAACACGGCTATAAACGCCGGTATGAAGGCGAGAAGAAATACCATACGCAGGTTGTTATTGAGCAGAGGCAAAATGGCAAAAGCAATGAGGGGGCCGATGACGGCGCCGGCCCTATCCATAGCACGCTGAATGCCGAAGGCTTTTCCCCTTTCGTTGGCCAGGCTCGAATCGGCGATAAGGGCATCTTTCGGCGGGGTCCGTATGCCTTTGCCAAACCTGTCGATGAATCTTACCAGCAGGACGTGCCAGCCTGCGGCGGCAAGGAAGAGGAAGGGTTTGCCTATTGTCGAGAGACTGTATCCCAAAACGATGATGAGTTTGCGCTTGCCAAGCTTGTCTGAGAACCAGCCTGAAAAGACCTTCAATATGGAGGCGGTGCTTTCGGCTATGCCCTCAAGTAATCCTATGAAGGTGGTGCTTACGCCAAGGACGCTCGACAGGAAAACCGGCAGGAGGGGATATATCATTTCGCTTGAGATGTCGGTGAACAGGCTTGTCAGGCCGAGGACAAATATATTTTTGTTCAGTTTGCTTTTTTGCATCATTTGCGGGGCAGTTTACTTTAACTTTTGGCGAAAGGCAAGCCCACCTCCGGTGGGCAGGTTTCTATTGAGCTGCCGCTGGAGGTCTTTGAGGCGGTTTGATTCGTCAAAGCCGAGCATAATAATCGGGAAGGCGGTTTTATTGTGAAATAACGGCTCATCCAAATCGGCCCATTTTCGGCAGTATTCGCCGTCAGGTGTGCCGGGTAACGGCGAAAAGTCGGCGAGCATCCCGCGAATGCCGAGACTGCTTACAAAACGCATCGAATCTTCAAGCTGCTGAATGCCGATATGGGGATGGCCGAGAATCTGATAGGCGGTAATGTTTTGAGATTCGGCGCCGGCGGCAACAAGATGCTCAACGGCGCCAGCGAGTTCATCGGAAAAGACTTTCGAGCCGGTGGCCTGCTGCCATTTTGCGGAGTTGCTTTCGAAGCCGAGATAAAAGGTCTTGAAGCCGGCCTGAATCATAAGTTCAGCAAGTTGTTTTGTAATAAAACGGGCGTTGAGGGCGTTGGGGGTGTGAAAATTTGCCTTTATATCACGATTCAAAATTTCTTTCAGGAACGGCACGAGGACATTTTCTGCATCAAAAAGCAGGGCATCGTCATAAAAAGCGATATTCTCAACATTATGTTTTGTCAAAAATTCTATTTCGGCGAGGGAATGTTGCAGCGGCCTGGGTTTGAATCTGCCGTAAACGGCAGGCACAGAGCAATAGGTGCAGCTAAAAGGGCAGCCATCGGTAAGCTTCAAAACGCCGACATTCAATTTGTCGTAAGCTTCCCACAATGGCGGCTGGTTTAGGTCTGGCGCAAGACGCAGGTATTCCCAAAGCGGTTCGAGATTATTCCCGCAGACTAAAAAATCCGCACCCAGTTGCCGTGCATGATTGCTGCAGAGCGTTACATAATTGCCGCCGAGAACGATTTTAGCTTCCGGTTGAATCCTGTGGATGTCTTCAATGACCTCTTTGACGCCGGGATACCAGTATGTCATCATTGTCTGGATGAAGGCATAATCGAATGGCTGTTGTTTTTCCAGAAAGCCGGTGAAAATTTTCTGAGGCAGGCCAAACCTGCGAAAATGTCGCGGGATTTGTGATAAACAGTCCGGCGACGGAATTTGCTGATTATATAATTCGCCTCTGCCCCATTTGTCGGTGTGAAGATTTTTTTGTTCGATTACAAAGGGGTGCAGGCGGTCGATGTAATCGAAAAGCTGAAACTCTGCGTTGCCCCGCAGGAAGCCTGCAACGCTCAGCATACCATACGGCTTTAGCCAAAAGCCGTAGGCTGCAAAGTCATATATCGGCGGATTTACCAGAAGAATTCTTAGTGCCATATACTTGAGTATATCGGCTTGGTTATTATAGGCAAGCGATGTTGAGGTTTTTTGCGGCGGCGGTTTCGTCGGGTCGGCTGACGGGTGTGGTTGTCGGAGCGGATTTAAGTTTATCCGGGTCGGTCTGGACAAGAGCATCTAAATTATTAAGTAGATTTTATTTAATTTGGAATTCGTAACATCTTACAAATCAAGGTGTTACATCAGCCTCAATCTGGAAAACCGTCTTTTTAATTTAATTTGTTGGAGTTATTTTAATCCAATAACCACCGCGATGAGGGCCGACATATTTAATTTTACCGGCCTTCTTTAATTCTTGTAACAAATTAGCAATATCCATATCCTTCATCTCAGGAAAAACATCTCGTAGTTCTTTCAAATGAAGCTTGTCGTTTTTTTTGAAATGGTTAAGTATTAACTCTTTTTTTTGCTGGCGGGTTAATCCAGCAAGCCGGGTGTATATGCCCGCCTTTCCTTCCCACTTATAGTATTTATGAGAAAGAATGTATCTTGTATCTCTCGTTCTGCCAACCTTTTCTATGAGACCCAATTTTAAAAATTTATCCTTAAAGTTGATATTGGTAACCTTCTGTTGTTCCCTGATCTTTTCTAATTCGTAGATTTCATCGAATGATAAAAGCTCCTGTTTGTCCTTAGCTATTTTTTCAAGATAAATTATAAACTCCTTATCTTTTACCTTCGCCGGTATTCTTAGAACTACTGAATATACATCGCTCCCGGAAAAATCAGGTACTCCTTTACCTTCCCTTATGGTACTCTCAAAGATATCATTCATCCCCTGACCGGCGCGTTCGACCAATCCTGCTTTCTCAAATACTTCGGCTACGGTTCTATTGCGCCAAGAAGTTTTGTCCAAAATATTCTCTGCGGTAATCCCTAAAGGGAAACCTCCCGGACTTTCAATAAAGAACTCTTGAGGAGATGCCTTAATAAATATTGAGCGGCCACTTATGGTATAGTCCCTGTGTGTTACTGCATTGAGCAATGCTTCGCGTATCGCTTTTTCATTAAAGGCATATATTTCTCGCTGGAAAAGCCCTTCCTGAAAAGGTATTCTTAAATTGCGGGCATTTATTGAATTCCAGATATCATCATAGATCTTAAAGAATGGTTCCCGCCAATTAATACGAAAATCATGTGATGTCTTCGAAGCATCACTGCGCCATTCAAAAATAATTTCACTACAGGGAAGTAACTCATCAATCTTGTTTTTCTTGCCAAAAAGTATTAAAGCAGCATAGCTCAACCCGTTATCAGAGAGTACTCCTACTGATTGTAAAATTTTTTCTCCGGGAAAAGCAATATAATCTCCCCTGCTAGCTTTCTGTGCCCAACGTTTTTTAAAATTATTTATTGCTTCTTCGTCCAAACTCTCGATGGTCAGTCCGGTAACAATACGGCCAGAAAAATCCGGTTCACCCTCATTGAGAATCTTTTTTAATGTCTGTTCATCCATTTCCATAAGAGATTCTCCGGCTCGCATTGGATACGTATAATTGCCGGATGATTTAACAGGTCTGCCAATAAATGGCCGAGGTGGAATATGAAAAATCAATATTCTCTTTTCCTCAGTGAATAATTCCTCCACATCAACTCGTATTCCAATACTACTCAATAGATGCTGTGATAGTTGATTATGGGTTCCCTGAAAAGCTTTGGTACCAACAACACCCCCCTTGTTGGTTACGCCAAGAATGAGCTTGCCACCACCTTCATTAGCCAAAGCAGCACAATAATCCGGCAAATCTTTGTCGTGGCCAAACTGGCTCTTTGCCTCTTTAAACTCAAGATTAAGCCCTTCCTGCCGAGTAAGCCATTTATGAAGTTGTTCTATGTTTGTCATAATTTTACAAGTCTGCAATATTAAGGTTTTTTGCGGCGGCGGTTTCGTCGGGTCGGCTGACGGGCGTGGTTGTCGGTGCAGACTTTATTTTTTCGGGGTCGGTCTCGGTCAGGCGGGCAATTTCTATCATCGCATCGATAAAGGCGTCGAGAGTTTCCTTGCTCTCGGTCTCGGTCGGCTCAATCATCATCGCCTCTTTGACAATCGCCGGGAAATAAACGGTAGGGGGGTGAAAGCCTTTGTCCATAAGGGCCTTTGCGATGTCTATGGTGTGAACGCCGTTTTGCAGCATCTTTTCTGAAACGCTAAAGACACATTCGTGTTTGCAAAGGCCATCGGCGAGAGGGTAATAATTTTTGAGTTTTTCTCTTATATAGTTTGCGTTCAGGACGGCGTTTTCGGCGACACGTCTTAAACCATCTTTACCGAGCATAAGGATATAAACATAGGCCCGCAATATTATGGCGAAGTTGCCGTAAAACGGGGCTATGTAGCCGATAGATTTCGGGCGGTCGTATTCGAGGGCGTAAGTGCCGTCGTTTCGTTTTACCACGATTGAGACGGGCAGGTAATCGAGGAGTTTTTCCTTTACGCCGACCGGGCCTGCGCCTGGGCCGCCGCCGCCGTGCGGTGTTGCGAAGGTTTTGTGGAGATTTAAATGCACAATGTCAAAGCCGAAGTCACCCGGCCGGGCTTTTCCGACTATTGCATTTAAGTTGGCGCCATCGTAATAGGTCAGGCCGTCCACGCTGTGTATAAGGTCGCAGATTTCTCTTATGTTTGTCTCAAAGAGACCGAGCGTGTTGGGGCAGGTGAGCATTATTCCCGCGACCTCGTTGTTTACAAAGTTCCGAAGTATATTTACGTCCATTACGCCTCTTTCGCTGCTTGGTACCGATACGACTTTGTAGCCGGCAATGGCAGCGCTGGCAGGGTTAGTGCCGTGTGCGCTGTCGGGGACGAGGACGGTTGTCTTTTTGTTGCCCTTGTCCCGATGGTAAGCGGCCATAATCATTATGCCGGTCAGCTCGCCGTGAGCGCCTGCCATTGGCTGCATTGTAAAGCCGGCCATACCTGTTATCTCCCGCAGCAGCAGGTCGGTTTCGTAAAGCACCTGCAAGGCGCCCTGCGTGAGCATTCCGCCCATTCTTAATTGCGGCAGCAGGGGGTGAAGGTGCGTAAAGCCGGGGTAAGAAGCGATGCGTTCGCAGACTTTGGGATTATATTTCATTGTGCAGGAACCAAGCGGGTAAAAATTGGTATCGACGCCGAAGTTTCTGCGGGAAAGCTCGGTGAAATGTCTGATTACATCAAGCTCGCTCAACTGCGGCAGTTCGGCGGGGCTTTGCTGCAGAAATTCCTTCTTTATATTTATCGTTGTGGGGACATCGCTCGGCGTTACCGTTATCCCGCTGCGTCCCTGTATGCTTTTTTCAAAAATCAGTTTCATAAGATGCTCTCCAATGCCTCGGCCAGCATACCGATTTGCTGTTTCGTCCGCTTTTCCGTAACGCATATCAGCATTGAGTTTTCCATACCTTCATAATATCTGCTTAAGGGAAAGCCTGCTGCGAAGCCTTTTTCAATCAGTTTAGCAATTACATCAGCAGCCTCGCGGGGCAGGTCGAGGACAAACTCGTTGAAAAACCATTTGGCCCTGAAATGCGGTTTTACGCCGGGTATAGCCGTCAATCGCTGGTAGGCATAACTTGCCTTGTCGGCGCAAAGCTGGGCGGTTTGTTTGAGCCCTTTTTTGCCCAGCAGCGAGAGGTATACAAGGGCGGTCAAGGCGCACAAGGCCTCGTTTGAGCAGATATTCGAAGTGGCCTTGTCCCTGCGTATGTGCTGTTCCCGTGCCTGCAAGGTAAGCACGAAGGCACGCCGGTCGAACCTGTCTTTTGTTTCGCCTACGATACGGCCGGGCATTTTGCGGACATACTGCATTTTCGTGGCCATAAAGCCGAGGTAAGGTCCGCCGAACGACATCGGCATACCGAGGCTTTGGCCTTCGCCGGTTACAATATCTGCATCCATTGAGCCGGGTGCTTTTAGTATGCCAAGTGATATTGGGTAGCAGGAGACTATCAACAAGGCGCCTTTCTGGTGAGCGGCGTTTGCGATGTCGGTGAAGTCGTCAATGCAGCCGAAGAAATTGGGGTTTTGCAGGATGACCGCCGCGGTTTTGTCGTCGATTTTTTGAAGAATCTGCTGACGGTTTGCCAGGCCGTCGATGCTATGTGTCTGTTCGAGCTCGATATTCAGATTTCGGGTATAAGAGCGAATCATCACACGGTAAATCGGATTGACGGTATCGTCAATAATCACCTTGTTTCTGCCGGTGATGCGAAGAGCCATCATCATAGCCTCATACATAGCCGTTCCGCCATCGTAGAGCGATGCGTTTGCAGCTTCCATTTCGGTCAGTCGGCAAATCACAGATTGATATTCGTAGATTGCCTGAAGAGTTCCCTGTGAGAGTTCCGGCTGATAGGGCGTGTATGACGTATAAAATTCGCCGCGTGAGATGATTGAATAGACGGCAGCGGGGATGAAATGGTCATAGAAACCGCCGCCAAGAAAGCAGATTAGATTTGTGGAATTTTTGTCGGCCAGTTCGGCGAGATGGTTGCGGACCTGCTGCTCGCTCAAGCCGGCAGGCAGATTGAAAGAGGCGCACATAAGCTCCGGCGGTATGTCGGCGAAAAGACCGTCCATTGTCAGGCCGATTTCAGCGAGCATCTGTTTTTGCTGGTCGGGGGTATTTGCTATGAAAGGCACCGGCTATAATCCTTTAAGGTATTCTTCGTATTGTTTTGTGTTCATCAGGTTTTCGATTGATTTTGTATCAGTGATTGTAAGTTTGCAGAGCCAGCCGGCGCCGCAGCAGTCATCATTTATCAGTTCCGGGTTTGATGCAAGCTTAGGGTTGACTTCGGAGACAGTCCCTGTTACCGGTGAATAGACGTCGCCGGCGGATTTTGAGCTTTCGACGACCGCCATTTCATCGTGAGAGCGAAATTCTTTGCCGACAGCGGGCAACTCAACATAAGTAATCTCTCCGAGCATTTGTTGTGCGTAGTCTGTAATTCCAACGGTTGCGGTGTTACCCTCAATCTTCGCCCACTCGTGGTCTTTTGTGTAAAGCAGTCCCTCTGCAATCATATTCGTATTCCTCAATTAAAATTTTTCGAATCGGCTTACTATTGTGCCTGTGATGTCAGGCTGTAAATTCTGACCTTTTTGAACACTTTGCAATCTTCCCTGCTGAATCTGGTTCTGACTTCTTGCCAGATAGTAAATTCCCACAGGGTCATTTTCGTTTGCGGATACTTTGTTTACGTAAACAAGTGCGACCTGGTTTTCTCCTGCATTTGCACAGCTTAAAACAAAACCGATACATTCGCCGGTTTTGTTCGAGGTTTCACGGGCTGGAAGCCCGTGCCACGATAGCACGGCGTCATTTTGCCGAACAGGTCTAACGCCTTTTTCGCCGGGCAGTTTGATTCGAGCCACCTTCATATCATACGTTTTTGCCTTGTGCTGCATAGCGGTTTTGCCGATAAAAAATTCTTTTTCGAGTTTGACCGCCCAGCCATAACCGGCTTCGAATGGCGAGATGTTAAATGGTCCTGCCAGTTCGTGTCCGTAAAGCGGCAGTCCCGCTTCAATTCTTAAACTGTCTCTCGCACCGAGGCCGCAGGGCGTCAGGCCAAAAGGTCTGCCTTTCTCAATCAGTTTGTTCCAAAGCTGCGACGCTTTTAGCGGGTGAACAAATAATTCAAAGCCAATTTTTGCACCCGTATAGCCTGTGCGGGAGATTATACAGTCACTATCCCCATAGATTCCTGCTTTCGCAGGAATGACAGTGAGGTCGGCTTCAATAAAATGAAACGATTTCAGGTTTTTGATTTTTTCAGAGAATTCACGGGCTGGAAGCCCGTGCCACGGCACTATTAACGAAGAAATTATATCCGTCGCAGCCGGTCCCTGCAAGGCAATATCAACCCTGCAATCTTCGTTTGCGCAGGGTGTTTTCATATCGCGAATGATGGGTTTATATTCCAGTTTTCTGCCGGGATTGTCAGGGTCGATGACGGTTCGGTCATTTTTCAGGGCTTCAAAGTATGCCTTTATTTTCAGCGTATTTGCGGCGTTGACTACCATCATAAATTTATCTGCCCGGCGGCGGTAAACAATAATATCGTCCAGCACGTTTCCGGCGGCATCTAAAATATAGGAGTATTGCGCACATCCGATTCCCAGATTGTTAATATCGTTGGTGGTGATAAGGTTCAAAAAGCCTGCTGCATCTTCGCCGGCAATTTCGAGCACGCCCATATGTGTGCAATCGAAGATGCCGGCCTTTTGGCGGACTGCTGTATGTTCGTCGCTGATGGATGAATACCACAACGGCATTAAGAAGCCGGCGAAATCAACTATGTGAGATTTGTCGGTCAGTCTGAGGTGTTCCTGATAAAGGGCGCTGCCAACCCCCGCTGTCTGAGGTTTTTCGAACACAAATTCGACCGGGCAAACAGTTTTTCCCACTTGTCAGCCTCCTTGCCAAAATTAAGACAGAGTTAATATTAGGCAAGATTGTGTTAAAGTCAAGGTCGGGTGGGAAATAATGCTGTGAGTGGTTGGCCTCGTAGCAATCAGACCGATAATATGAAAGATGATTAAACATTATAAAGCCTGATGGCCGATTTAGTTACAGAGAAATGATTAGCTTTTAATGTTTGTCCTTCGTAGTAGTCTTACTACGGAGAATGGAGAAGATTTGTCAGAAAGCCTTATGAAGCAGGGCGGCAATGGCTTGACAGACTCACCACAGGGTGAAAAGAGGCCGGAAAACCTGCGGCAAAATTATGCCAGATGGGTCAGCTTCGGGATTGAGTTTTGCGGAGTAATGGGGCTTTTTTGCTATGCCGGGTATAAGCTCGATGAGCGATTGTCTACAAGCCCGTGGCTTCTGCTGGCAGGTTTCTTTTTAGGTTTTACGGGTATGTTCTATACGATTGTGAAAGAGATGTGGAACAAGAAATCCAGATGAAATTCAAAGGAATAAATATTGTCTGGAATCTGAATGAAGCGAAATGGCTTCTGGTGATTGCGGCGATTTTTGCGGCTTCAATCGGAGTAAGTTACTTATTGAGCGGTGAGGCGTTAAAAGGATGCTTTTGGGCCGTTGTGGTGGCGACAATAGCCGGAGCCATCGGTTTTGCGCCTGTTGTTTGTGCGGTACAAAGCGACCCATCGTTACAGGCGAATACCATTTTACTCGCGGGCGTAATAAGATTACTGCTTATGTTAGGCGGAACGGCGGCGGTGTTATATTTTATGAAGGTAGATGTGTTGTGGTTTATTGAATGGCTGGGGCTGTTCTACGTGGTTATGCTGGTTTTGGAAATCTGGTTTGCGGTTCGAAAGATAAACGACAACTCAATAAAGACAGAGAGGTTTTGAGTATTATTAGATTATACAGTGCTGTTTTAGCTGAGTTTAATCCGCTTGAGCCGGTGGTATCTGTGCAGTTGTTTAGATTTTCTGTTGGAGGCTGGCAGATACCTGTAAGCAACCATATGTTTATGGTTACGGTGGCGGCGGTGCTGCTGCTTATCATCATACCACTGACAGGAAAATCGAAAAAGATGGTAGCGGCTGGTTATCTTGCGAATTTAATAGAGTCGATATGTGTGTATTTGCGGGAGGAAGTGGCCAAGCCAGTTATGGGGCGACACAGCGACCGATATATCGGTTTTGTCTGGACGGTATTTTTCTTTGTTTTGACTCTCAATCTGCTGGGGATGGTCCCGACAGAGAAGATTATTATGCTGCTTACAGGGAGGGAAAATCACTTTGGGGGTCCTGCGACGGCGAATATCTGGATTACCGGAGCGATGGCTGCCGTTACATTTTTTATGATGCACATAACCGGCATCAAAGAACAGGGGCTTTGGCATTATATTGTTAATTTTGCGCCGCCGGTGCCGTGGTGGATGATACCACTGATATATTTTCTGGAAATTATAGGTTCATTAGTCAAGCCGTTCGTGCTGGCGATACGACTTTTTGCAAACATAATCGCCGGTCATATGATACTGGCCACGTTTATAGGCCTGATATTCATACTTAAGAACTATGGTGCCGTAGCGTTATCGATGACATTTGCTGTTGGGCAGTCGTTTTTGGAGTTGTTTGTGGCGTTTTTGCAGGCATTTATATTTACGTTTTTGTCTGCACTTTATATAGGTTCGTCTATACAGCCTGAACATTAAAAACATATTTTAGAGAGGTTTAGATTTATGATTGAATTGACAAGCGGTATATTGGCTGAGGCAGCAGGAGCAGCGGGCAGGCCTGAGCTTGCGCTTTTCGGTGCGATGATTGGCTGCGGCGTGATTATCATCGGCGCTGCGTTCGGCATAGGGATGATAGGCAGCAAGGCGGTAGAGTCTATAGCCCGACAGCCCGAGGCCGGCGGACGCATTTCAATGACAATGATTATTGCCGGCGCACTGATTGAAGGCGTTACGTTCTTTGCGCTTCTGGTCTGCTTTCTGGCTGTTTTCTGGCTGCGCGGGTAAACAAAGGAAGCTGAATACAAATGAGAATACTGACAACTATTTTAATTGTTGTTTTTGTCTGCGCTGGTGCATTGGCAGCAGAGGGTGAAGCAGGCGGACAGGAGCAGAGTATTTTTAGCGGCTCGTTCGCCGATGCGGCGTGGACGGTGCTGGCTTTTTTACTGGTTCTGGCGGTTTTGGGCAAGACGGCCTGGAAGCCGCTGCTTAACAGTCTAAAGACCAGAGAGGAACACATCCGGCAGCAGATAGAAACCGCTGAGAACGCACGCAAAAAAGCGGAAAAGATGCTCGATGACTCCAAGCACCAGGGTTTGATGATTGTACAACAGGCGGTGGAGCAGGCGCAGAAGCAGGGACAGATGCTTGCCGAAAAAACCAGGCAGGAAATATTCGCGGTCAAAAGCAGGGCCCAGGAAGATATAGAGCATGCTCGTGCGGCTGCTATGCAGCAGTTGTGGGAACAGACGGGCAATATTATGCTTTCACTCGGCAGCAAGGTGCTTGAACGCACCATTACGCCGGATGATAATCAGCGGTTCGTTCAGGATGCCATCGCCAAACTGAAGCAGCAGTAGGTGGCACGGCCATCTTGGCCGTGTCTCCACAGGCTGGAAGCCCGTGCCACTAAAGGCAGATAAATATGAGTGATATAGATACCCGCCTAGGGAGAATTTATGCACAGGCACTGTTTGACCTTGCGGGACAGTCGCAGATGATTGATTCAGTTAAAAGTGAACTGGATGCGGTGACGGCTGTCATCGCAGGTGACAAGGATTTTGAGGAGGTGGTATCTTCACCATGTTTTTACACGGATTTCAAGGAAAAGCTGGTGAACAAAGCGTTCTTCGGAAAACTGGGGGAGCTGACTATGGATTTTCTGATGGTTGTCACCAGGCATAACCGGATGGCGTTCCTGCCGCAGATTGCCGCACACTATGATGGTTTCTGGCAGGGGTATCATAACTATTGCCCTGTGAAAGTTACAGTTTCAAAACCGCTAAACGAGGGCGAGGTTGGAAAAATTTCCGCTGAAATAGCTTCTGTGATAAACAAGCAGGTTAAACTGGAGTTAGCTGTTGACCCTTCCATTATCGGAGGTATAACCATTCGTTATGGTGATAAGATGGTTGATAATACGGTCAGGAGCAGACTGCAGCAGGCAGTAAAAACAATAATAGAACAGGGGAGATTGCGGGGTAAATAAATGAAATTCGATGTGAGTGAAATAGGCGGCATTCTCAAACAGGAGATAAGCCAGTATAGAAATAAGCTCGATATGTCGACTGTCGGTCGCGTTATAGAGGTCGGCGACGGCATTGCCCGGATATACGGGCTGGATAATGCGATGGCCGGCGAGATACTGCGGTTCGAGAATGATATTATCGGCGAGGTGTTTAATCTCGAGGAAGACTCTGTCGGTGCGGTCATATACGGCGACTACACAAAGGTCAAGGAAGGTTCGGACGTGCATTTGACCGGCCAGTTGATGTCGATTCCCGTGGGTGATGAACTCCTTGGGAGGGTTGTCAATCCGCTCTGTGAAGTGGTTGACGGCGGTGCTGCCATTAATGCGGCAACCAGGCGGACAATTGAATCGGATGCGCCGGGAATAGCGCAGCGTCAGCCCGTCAAGCAGCCGTTGCAGACCGGAATAAAAAGCATCGACTCAATGATTCCAATTGGGCGGGGACAACGTGAGCTTATTATCGGCGACCGCAAGACCGGCAAGACAGCCATTGCACTGGATACCATAATAAACCAGAAGGACAAAAATGTAATCTGTGTATATGTGGCTATCGGGCAGAAGGAGTCTACCGTTGCCGAGGTGGTGGATACGCTGCGAAAACACGATGCTATGGGGTATACGGTCGTATTCGTGGCATCGGCGTCAGACAGCGCACCGATGCAGTATATCGCACCTTATGCCGGATGCACAATTGCAGAGTATTTTATGTACGAGAAGCATCGTGACACCCTGTGCATATACGATGATTTGAGCAAGCACGCGGTTGCTTACCGGCAGTTGAGTCTGCTGCTGCGGCGTCCGCCTGGACGAGAGGCGTATCCGGGCGATATTTTCTATCTGCACAGCAGGCTGCTTGAACGCAGTGCGAAACTGTCGGAGGGGCTCGGCGGGGGTTCACTGACTGCCTTGCCAATGGTTGAGACGCTGGAAGGGCAGATTTCAGCATATATTCCGACAAACGTTATATCGATTACCGATGGCCAGATTTACCTGCAAAGAGACCTGTTTCACGCAGGTATCAGGCCGGCGATTGATGTCGGTATAAGCGTCAGCAGGGTCGGCGGCAATGCGCAGGTGGAGGCGATGAAGAAGGTTGCGTCGAAACTGCGCCTTGATTTGGCGGCATTTAGGGAACTGCAGGATTTTGCGAGGATGGGGACAGAGCTTGATTCGACGGCCCAGGCCCAGCTCGACAGGGGCAACCGGATGGTCGAGCTGCTCAAGCAGCCGCAATTTTCGCCGATGACAGTGGGCGAACAGGTGATTACGATTTTCGCAGGGGCCAGCGGCCAGCTCGACGATGTGCCTGTTAACGAGGTAAGTCAGTTTATGGCGTCGCTTCTGCAGCATCTTATGGTGCAGCATCAGGAATATATCGACGAAATCAACAAAACAGGCAAATTCGGTGATGAACTGGCCCAGAAAGTGACCGCAGCGATAAAAACTTATAAAGAAACCAGACAACAAAAATCCTGATTGAACAATGCCTGGAACAAGACAAATAATTCAGCGTCGCAAAGCGGTGAGCAATATCGCCAGGATAACGCGAACGATGGAAATGATTTCCACCGCAAAATATAAGTCATATCACAACAAATGGCTTTCAATCGTTGATTTTCACGATGCGATGGTGCAGCTTGGGTATTTGCTTGTTACGGCGCAAAAGCCCATTGAGCATCCGTTGTTGAAGGACAATTCATCGGGGCGGACGGCTATCCTGGCCATCGGCTCTGGCAGAGGGCTTTGCGGTTCGTATAATGCTCATATCTATAGGCTTGTAGAAGAGCATGTTTACAGGGCGAAGACATCAGGGAAAAAACTGGATGTTTATGTGCCGGAAGGGAAATTGGTCCATATATTGAACTACCACGATATAACGCCGGCAAAGGTTTATAGTGACATTGAGGAAGTGCCGACTGATGCGCAACTTGATGAGATTGCAGGAGAATTTGTCGGCCAATATATGGCCGGGCAGCTTGATTATTTTGGAATCGTATATATGCGGTTTTACTCAGTAAGCAACCAGCAGGCGCAAACCCTTACAATTATGCCTTTGAGTGAGCTGATAGATGATTTGGCAACGCGCTCGAAGGCTATATGGCCGTGGGATTTGTCATTTGAGGACTTTTATCTTACGCCGCCGGCTGACAAAATCATCGAGGATGTGGGAAAAATGATAATACGCTCATCGATACAAAGCTGTTTTATGGATGCGGCGATAAGCGAGCATGTGGCGCGTATGACAGCAATGCGGAACGCAACTGAAAATGCCGAAGATATGATTAAGGAAATGACCATACAGTATAATCGTGCGAGACAGACCCAGATAACAACAGAATTACTCGATATAATTGGTGGAAGCGGAGCTTTACGATGAACAAAGGCAAGGTAATACAGGTAATAGGCAGTGTTTTTGACGCCAAGTTTGCGCCCGAGCAAGTCCCTGCGGTATATAACGCCATTGAGGTGCAGGGCAATTTCGGGAAGAGCGGAAAGGGACTTTACGGAGAGGTCCAGCAGCATCTGGGCGGCGGTAAAGTGCGGGCCATTTCTTTGAGCAGTACGCTGGGGCTTCGCCGCGGCCTGGATGTGATTGATACAGGCTCGCCGCTAATGGTGCCGGTCGGACCGCAGACGCTCGGCAGGGTTTTTAACCTGTTCGGTGAACCTATAGACGAAAAAGGCCCTGTTCAGACCGAACTCAAAATGCCGATTCACCGCGAGCCGCCCAAACTTGTCGACCTGTCGGCAAAATCAGAGATGTTTGAAACAGGTATAAAGGTAATTGACCTGCTGTGTCCCTTTGTGCTTGGCGGCAAAACGGGCCTGTTCGGCGGGGCAGGAGTCGGCAAGACCGTGATCGTTCAGGAGCTGATTGCGAGAATCGCAACCAAACACGGCGGATATTCAGTTTTTGCGGGGGTCGGGGAACGGACTCGTGAAGGCAATGACCTTTGGCTTGAAATGCAGCGGACGCATATAGGCGACAGCAAGGACACGGTGCTGGACCATACCTGCCTGGTGTTCGGCCAGATGAATGAGCCGCCGGGGGCAAGGTTGAGAGTCGGTCTGACGGCGATGACAATGGCCGAGTATCTCTGCGAGAGCGGCACCGGCAATACCCTGCTGTTCATAGATAATATATTCAGATTTTCGCAGGCCGGTTCCGAAGTCTCGGCACTGTTGGGGCGAATCCCGTCCGCTGTAGGCTATCAGCCGACACTCGCCACCGAAATGGGACAGCTTCAGGAAAGAATAGCATCCACCAGGACCGGCGCTATCACATCTGTTCAGGCGATTTATGTTCCTGCCGACGACCTGACCGACCCGGCGCCTGCGACAACTTTTGCGCATCTGGATTCTTTCGTTGTGCTTAAACGCTCGATTACGGAAAAAGGCATTTATCCCGCTGTTGACCCGCTCGAAAGCACCTCTCGAATACTCGACGCCAATATAATCGGGCAGGAGCATTACAGCATTGCACAGACGGTGCTTGAATACCTGCAGCGGTATCACGACCTTCAGGATATTATAGCAATCCTCGGCGTGGATGAATTGAGCAAGCAGGACCAGACCACTGTCTCGCGTGCCAGAAAGCTGGAGAGATTTTTCTCTCAGCCGTTCCTTGTTACAAAGCAGTTTACCGGCCTTGAGGGTAAGTATGTGAGTAAAGCCGATAGCGTTCAAAGCTGTAAGGAAATATGCGAAGGTAAATGGGACAGCCTGCCGGAAGAGGCGTTTATGTATGTCGGCACAGTTGAGGACGCCGCTCGAAAGGCACGAACGCTGACAGCAAAACAGGAAAAAAATTAAGTGATACCAGAGAGTAAAATATTTCAGTGTGTTGTAATCGCACCTTCAGGGAAGCAGCTCGATTGCAAAACCACTTCAGTTATATTCCCTGCTTATGACGGCCAAGTCGGCATCTGGCACAATCATATGCCCATGCTCTGTGAACTCGGATTGGGTATTATGGAGGTCAGAAGTATTGTTTCGGAAGAAGACGAGCTTCAGGAGAACATATTTTTAGTGATTGACGGGGGTTTTGCGCTGGCTTGCTCCAATCTGCTCAAGGTCATAGCATACGATGCTGTTTGTCCCCGGTATATGAAGCTGGAAAGAATTGAGCATACGCTGGAGAAAATTCAGAAAAAGCTGGCCGGCAAAGCGTATGCCGCACAGGAGCGTATGCACCATATAAAGAAGGCGGCTCTTCTGGAAAAACTGATACAGATGCACAAGACTATGACTCACAAATCAGGCTGAACAGATAAGCCAGTATAAACGTTGTTACTGTGCCGATTACTATGAGCCAGGTCCAGCCTAAAGAGATTGCTCCGCTTTTGGAAAGAATCAGAAGCACAGCCATAGCAAATGCACTTGTCACCATTGCTACTACATTTGCCCGGTTTGATTTGCAGTTTGTCAGGACGCCGAGCAGAAAAATCCCCAGCATTGCCCCGCCGGTTACCGAGACGATTTGGAATGCGAACCATAGGATGTTCTGCACCGGCTGACAGGCAAAAGCAATTGCCGCCAGGATTATGCCGAATCCCGCTACTCCCGCTCGCGATATAAGCAGGTAGTGTTTCTCCGATGCCGAAGGCTTAATAAGCGGGCGGTAAATATCGGTGACAAATGAAGAGGCGAGCGAACTGAGAGGAGAATCTATGCTTGCCAGAATAACTGTGGCAAGCACCAGACCTTTCAGACCAAAGGGGAGCACGTTTGCTACAAAACTCGAAAGCACTTCTTTTGTTTGCGCAGGGCCGGTTATTTGCGGGTTCTGCTTATAGAAAACAAAAAGCAGTGTCCCGATGAATAGGTATATGCAGGTTATCGGGAACGATGCAAATATAGTGGAGATAATCGTCCACTGGCTGGTCCTGCGTGTGTCGACTGTGAGCAATCGCTGGACCAACTCCTGGTCTGTGCCGAATATGGCAAGCCCGATGAAGAATGCGTTGGCGGCCCCTGCCCAAAATGTTGTCGGGTCGTTGAGACTGAGGCTGAAATTGAATATGCTCAGGCGACCGGCCTGGCCGGCAATGTGCCAGATGTCAATCAACCCGCCGCTGGTGCGCCGAAATATATAACAAATCAGAACAAGGCCTGTCAGATAGAAGATAATCGCTTCATAAGCGCCCGTCCAGACAACTGCCTTTATGCCGCCAAAGGTAACAAGAATTATGCTGACCAGGGTGAACAAAAGTAATGTCTGGGCGAGAGACCAGCCCATTATAAGTGACACTGCAAGGCAGGCCGCATAAAGCCGCACGCCTGAGCCGACTAATCTGGTGATAAAAAAGAAAATCGAGCCGGCACACTGTGTCTGTTGGCCGAAACGATGCCTGAGAAATTCGTAAATGCTTGTGCAGTTGTATTTGTAAAAAACCGGTATAAAGAGGAAAGCAACAAAGATGCGAGCCAGCGCCGAGCCGACAAAAAATTGCAGGTATTGCAGATTTTCACTGTAACCGACGGCGGGGACGCTGGTGATTGTTATCGCGCTGACTTCAGCGGCGACAAATGACAGGCAGGCGATAGTTGCGGGGACACGACGTT
>Ga0315276_10000753_pt1 | contig 28182 bp, 16 predicted proteins | sample YL17G05_0_MG_FD_204542 | JGI IMG/M metagenome (GOLD analysis project Ga0315276, IMG submission 204542) | Sediment microbial communities from Yellowstone Lake, YNP, Wyoming, USA - YL17G05_0 | ecosystem: Environmental > Aquatic > Freshwater > Lake > Sediment | place: USA: Wyoming | collected... | reverse complement strand
GAGCGTCTCCATGATCCGCTGTCTGTCGAAAATGGCCACGTAGGGGGACTGCTGCAGGCTGGCCTCGATTGCCGTGCGCAGGGCCAGATCAAAAACCGAATCTTTGGTCAGGTTTTCCACATCGGCGACCATAAGCTTATCCCGGCTTTCAAAGGCAAGACCCGGCCTAGTGACTATCCAGACGGCGATGGCGATGATAATCAGGAAAAGCGCGCCGAACGCTAGTAACAGTTTTTTTCGCCCTCTCCCGAAAGTCAGCCGTTTTGCAGTGCGATATCCGTGGCCGTTCAATCGTGCTTTGAGATCTCGGAGCGAATCTTCCATCGCTCGGGCGGAAGGGAACCTCTTCGCCGGGTCCTTGGTCAAGGCCTTGCTGATGATGCTGGCAAGCTCGACGGGATAACCTGCTTTCAACTCATCTATTGGCCGCGGTTCCTCGTTGAGTATGGAGTAGATCACTGCCTGCTCATAATCTCCTTTGAACGGCAACTTCCCGGTCAATATCTCGTAGAGCACCACGCCCAGGGACCAGATGTCGGTTCGCTGATCGACTTCTTTGCCCATAGTCTGTTCAGGTGACATATAGTGAACCGTACCCAGGGTAGAAGATTCCTTAGTTAAAGATGAGATCCCTTTCAACTTCGCCAATCCGAAATCGAGAATCTTTACCCGGCCTTCCTTGTCGACCAGGATGTTCTGCGGCTTGATGTCGCGGTGGACGATCCCCTTGGCATGGGCGGCGGCGAGGCCGGAGGCAAGCTGAATCGCTATATCGAGAACTTGGGGGATCGGCAAATGGCGTAGGGCGGAAGGCGTAGGGTGTTCGGAGATAAGGTCTTTCAGGGTCTTGCCATCGACATATTCCATGGCGATGAAGACCTGGCTCTCATGTTCGCCGATCTCGTAGACCGTGACGATGTTGGGGTGGTTGAGAGCGGCGGCGGCCTGGGCTTCACGCTCGAACCGTTCCTTCGCCTCCGGATCCGCCGTCATCTGCAGCGGTAAAAATTTCAAAGCCACCTGGCGCTTGAGCTTGGTATCCTCGGCTAGATAGATTTCCCCCATGCCTCCGGCGCCAACCTTTTGCAGGATCTGGTAATGGGAAACGATTTTGTCGATCATGGTTATCTCTGTTTTTCCAATTTTGCCATTTCCCGGCGCGCCTCGTTGACCAGCGGCCGCAGCGGCGGGTCACAATCCTTCCAAAGATCGACAAATTGGCGATATTTCTCCAGTGCCTTCTCTTTTTTACCCAATTTCTGGTACAGTTGCCCGGCCAGGAGATAACTCCGGGCCAGGGTCTGCGGGTTTCCATCAAGGCCTACCGAAAGGGTAAAAACCTCTTCCAGCTCCCGAATGGCTTTCTCGAAATCCCCCAGCCGGGAATGAGCTGAAGCGATCAGGTACAGGCAGTGGCCCCTAAGGGTGCAGTAGGATGATCCGTTTATGTTCTGATACGGGATCAAGGATAGGAAGCGCTGGAGGAGCTCTATGGCCTGGCCGAAATTTCCTTTCACCCACTCCATCTGCCCGCGATAGAGAGAAACAAGACCCTGCCAGGTATGCGTCTGCTTTTCCTCTTCGCTCAATGTGGCGGAAGCCAGTGCAAGATCTTTTTCGCCTTGCGGCCGGTCGCCCATGGCGGTATGGATCAGGGCCCGCTGCAGCTGTGCCTCCCCTCGGGCCAGGAAAAAACTCATGGCTTTGCCGATTTTTTCAGACCGGGCGACTTCGGCCAGCGCCTCCTGGAATTCCCCCTCCCGATAATAGATCCAAGTCAGGAAGCCGTGCATACCCTGCTCCGTATCCACGTCTCCCTTTTTTTGGGTGTCGGCAATCAATTCCTGCCATTGCATCATGGCAGCTTTCGTTTTTCCCCGGATGTCAGCGAGGTCCGCAAGGCGATATAATTGAGCGGAATGATAATCTTTGCTGATCTTGAGGTATTCAGCTTCGGCTTGGTCCCAATCTCTTCGGCACTTGGCCAGATCTCCTCGTAGGAATGGCAAGCCCTTATCCTGAGGATTGAACATGTAATGGCTATCGATTTCCTGGGCTACCAGTTCCCACTTCCTCTGAGTCATATAAAAATAGGCCAAATCAAGATGAAGGTCTTTCCACTCCGGATGACGAGCGGAGAATTCGCGTAAAACGGTTTCCGCTGCGGCATAGTCGCTCGGATTGAGATCGAGATAAGCCCAAGCTACGTTTGCACAATTGAGAAGCGAGTCCGGGGAAAGGGAATATGTCTTTTTTCGCACCTCCAGGGCCTTTTCAAAGTCTCCTGTATCCCCATAGCCTGAGCCCAGATATCTCAAAGCGATTTCGTTGTCCGGGAAATCCTGCAATATTCCGTTCAGGATGGCTCTCCGTTTGAGAGGGTTGAGCTCCGCCTGGGCGCGGATGATCTGCCACTCCTTGTCCGAAACCCGGTCCGCATATTTCAGGGCTTTTTCCAAATACTCCAGTTTCGTTTTTGAATTGCGCGTGCTGTAGAATGCAACCATTGAACTGTACGCCATGGCGAAAGTCGGGTCTAGTTCGATGGCCTTGTTCATCATCTCGACCTCTTTTTCACCTTCGCCCTGGTGGTGGTATCTTCTTCCTGCCAGGTAGAATTTGAGCGCCTCCGGCGAGTGGGTGGTCACCTGGCCGATGCCGACATCGACATCGTCGGCCAGCTGTTTTGCGGTCAGGGGAAAGGAGAGCTTGATCCTGCGCGTGATCTCGTCGATCGACGTGGTGATGCTCTCCTCGCCCTCGCCGCTGGCCTTGAAGGACTCGATGATGTCGCCGCTGGCCGCGTTCTGCAGGCTGGCCGTGATGATGAAGGTCTTTCCCGTCTGCATGTAATAGCCGCGCACGATGTTGGGGCAGCCGCCTCGCAGGGCTATCTGCTTGATCTCATCAGAGGAATATTTCGGGAACTCGTCCAGGCTGAAACCTTTCATGAGCGAGAGCATCCGCTCCTCGGACAGGATGTGCAGGTATTTGGACTGCGAGAGGTCGGTGATCAGCAGGTTGGCCAGGCCGTCGCGCCAGATGTCCAGGTCCTTGCGGCCGGTCTTGTTCTCGAAGTAAAACACTGCGATAGAGGGCTTACTGGAAAGGACGGTGGGGTCGATGACCGGAGTAGAGGGTCGCCTATTCTTTAGCCAAAGGAACCCGCCAATAATGACTGCGGCCAGGCCGATGGCCAGGGCCGGATAAAGGAAGCGGGGCTTTGCTTTTTTCTTTGCCGGTGCAGCGGCTGTTAGCCCAGGGCTGGAATCCTTTCCAATCCGGCGCAGGTCAATAATGAGATCTGTCAGATGTGAATAGCGCTCAACTCTGTCCTTGGCCAGGGCTTTTTCAAGGATGTGATCGAATTCAGGCGGGATGTCTTTTCGGATAACGGTCACGCTTGTAGGTTCCTCGTTTAAAATTGAGTAAATCACGGCTTGCTCATAGTCACCTTTAAAGGGCAATTTCCCTGTAAGCATTTCGAAGATAACCACGCCTAGTGACCAAATATCGGTCCCATGGTCGACATCCTTGCCCATGGTCTGTTCAGGGGACATGTAGTGCACCGTGCCCAGGGTGGAGGATTCCTTGGTCAGGGAAGAGATCCCTTTCAGCTTCGCCAGGCCGAAATCCAATATTTTTACCCGGCCGTCATTGTCGACCAGAATGTTCTGCGGCTTGATGTCGCGGTGGACGATCCCCTTGGCGTGGGCGGCGGCGAGGCCGGAGGCGATCTGGGTGGCAATATCGAGCACTTGGGGAATCGGGATAGGGTGTAGGGCGGAAGGCGTAAGGGTTTCAGCGATCAGTTCTTTCAGCGTCCGTCCCTCGACGTACTCCATGGCGATGAAGACCTGGCCCTCGTGCTCGCCGATCTCGTAGACCGTAACGATGTTAGGGTGGTTCAATGCGGCGGCGGCCTTGGCCTCGCGCTCGAAGCGTTTCTGCGCTCCCTTGTCCGCCGTCAGATGGCGGGGGAGGAATTTGAGCGCTACTTTTCGTTCGAGCTTGGTGTCTTCAGCCAAAAACACTTCTCCCATGCCGCCCTCGCCAATCTTCTCGAGGATCTTGTAATGGGAAATGATTTGGCCGATCATAATTTCTTCAGTTTCTCCAGCCGCTGCCTGGCGTCCGCGACTTCGGGCAGCCCGGGATCGGCATCTTTCCATATCTCAAGGAACTTTTCATATTTCTGGATCGCCTTGTCTTTCCAGCCCGATCTCTCGTAAGCCTGCCCCAGAAGATAATATGCTTTTACTGCGAGGATCGGTTCAAGGAACCTCGGATAATCATAGCGAGTGAGGGCTTTTTCCAGCAATGCCACGGCTTTGTCCAAAGCCCCGGATTGCAGATATGCACGGGCAAGGTGATAAATGCGAAAGAAATCATGGGCAGCCGCTTTTTCCTTTTCAAGACAGCTTGCGGCGCCCTGGAGATCGTTCTTGGCCAGAGCGACGACGCCGGCCGCCTGCCAATATATGGGGGTGAAATCCTGGTTTTTTTCACTCTCCTTTTTCAATGAGCCGACGATCGCTTCGGCCTCGGCCATCCTGCCGTTACTGGATAACAAATAAGCGCAATATCCAAGATACCAATTCCCAGTTATTAGTGGGAGGGCATCTCTTAATTTTGAACCCTCCGTGGCCTCCTGTATGGCCGCCCGCAGGTCGCCCTTTTCCTCAAGGATCCAGGCTTTGTTGTAGTGATAGAGCCCTTCTTCGTAGGGATCATCCGGCTTCTGGCGAACAACGGCCATGAACTCATTTGCGATCTCAAGCGCCTTGGCGAACTTCCCCTGGTACAGCGGGACCAAGGCCAGGTCCAACCTTGCTTCGGCGCGGATAGAGGGATTGTCCGAGGCAATTAATTTTTTGAAATAATACTCGGCTTGCGAGTAATTCTCTTTAAACACATGAAGGATTCCGATCATCCGACAAAAAAAATTCGGATTGAGGGCCAGCGCTTTTTCATACGAAGCGATCGCCTGGTCGATCTGGCCATTCCAGGCGTATAGCTCGCCCCTGGTGTCGTAGGGATTGGCTTCGCCGGGAGCCAGGGCAATGTACTGGTTGATGGCCCAGAGCGATTTCTCTTTGTCCCCGGTTTCGAAGCAGGCGTAGGCAAGCATGTTGTAGGCGAGCTTGAAAAGGGGATCGATGGCAATGGCTTTTTCAATGCAGCGAATGGCCTCTGTAGCATTGGCGAGATCGTAGTAGAAAATGTGCGCTTGGTGAAAGTAGGCATCCTTCTCTTCGGGATAGAGAACCGTGATCTCTCGGAAAGTCTTTATGGCCCGGACACAGTTTCTTTCAATGGCTGCGGCCATGGCCTCGGCATAGAGCTTTTCCTTTCGGCTCATCTTATCCGAGCGCTTCAATGCCTCGGTGATATACTCCTTGGCCGTCTTGTAGTCTGCAAGGCGAAAATATATATAGGCAAGCCGATAGTAAGCCAGGGCGAACGTGGGGTCGATCTGCAATGCGATTTTGAAACATCTCAATGCTTCGGTTATGTCCATTTTCTGAATATTGTCGACCCCTTCTATATAATATCGATAAGCGTCCTGGGAACGGGTTGTCGCCTCGGAAATAGGGTGCTCCAGTTCCTTTTGCGCCTGCTCGGGGAGAGCCAGCGCTTTCATGACCTGCGGGCTCAGCTTGTCGACCACGGCGAACAGGTCTTCGCCGGCGGCTGCATTCACTCTCTGGGTGGCCAGGATCTTCCCGGTCGCGGCGTCCGATATCTCGGAGATCAACGCGATGTTCGGCTCCTCCTTGAGTATTTTTCCGGTCACCATCCATTGCACGCCCGCTTTTTTGGCAACCTCCGTGGCCACGCTCTTGTCGATAACCCGCAGATCGCCTTTGCCCAGCAAATTCAGGATGTCGAACAGCCGCTGGCTGCTCACCACCTGGATGTAGCGTGGGGAGTCGGAGAGTCCGGTCGTCAGCAATGCCGTGATCATCTGGGCAGATTTGTTCTTGTCCTGCGGGTCCTGAATGTTCTCGAAATACATCACCGCCAGGGAGTTCTCCTTGGCCTGGGCGCTCTCGGCCGGACCGACCCGCAATTTGAAAGGGGAAAACAAGAAAATGAGCAACGCGAGAACGGCAACGCTCGCGGCGGCCAGAGCCAGGGGCAGCGTTTTACGCTTGGGCTTCGGGACGGCTTTCTCCGGGATGACCGTACCGGCTTTCACGTATTCCAGATTTTTCCTCTCGCGGCGCAAGTCGGCGAGCAGGTCGTCGGCGTGCTGATATCTCTCTTCCCGGTCCTTGGCCATGGCCTTGTCAACGATCCTTTCCAGTTCCGCCGAGACATGGGAGTTGTAGCGGGCCACGGGCTGCGGCGTTTCGTTGATGATGGCGTAAATGACCGCGGCCTGGTATTCGCCGGCGAAGGGCAGCCGGCCGGCGAGCATCTCGTACAACACGACTCCCAGGGAAAAGATATCGCTGCGCCGGTCCACTTCCTCGCCCTTTGCCTGCTCGGGGGACATGTAGGAAAGGGTTCCCAGGGTGGAGCGGGTCTGGGTCAATTTTTCCGCTCCCTTCAATTTCGCCAGGCCGAAGTCCATGATCTTGGCCTGCCCGCGCACGCTGAGCATGATATTGTCGGCCTTGATGTCCCGGTGCACGATCCCTTTCTCGTGGGCGGCCGCCAGGCCTTCCGCCACCTGGATGGCGATGTCGAGCACTTGCGAAATCGGCATAGGGTATAGGGTGGAAGTTGTAAGGTCCCCTGCGATGATCTCTTTCAGCGTTTTCCCATCCACATACTCCATGGCGATGAACGCCCCCTCCGGGCTCTCTTCAATGCCGTAGATGGTGGTCACATGGGCGTGGTTCAACGCGGATGCGGCCTGGGCTTCCAGGACGAAACGCTCCTTGGCTGCCGGGTCCCGGGTCATGTCAGGGGGGAGGAACTTCAAAGCAGCGAGGCGTTTGAGCGGGATGTCTTCAGCTTTGTAGACGACCCCCATCCCGCCTTCACCGAGTTTTTCGAGGACCCGGTAATGGGAGACGACGCTTCCTATCATGGATTTCTCTCTCCTTTCCTCATTCTCTCATCAATTACTCAGCAAACCGTTCCCTGTATTCTGGGGATAATCTTAATAAATGTCAATGTGCGGCTCAACAGTTCATGACAAGGTATGCTCAATATTGTGTTCCCAACCTTTCCCGATCTTCTACTGTGCCGATTGAAAGGCGATCAGCGTCCAAGCCTTGGTGATGCTCACGTTCAGATCATCAAATGAAGTCGGCGGGAATCGCGTTTCGAATCGAGCCTGCAATGCCGGCGAAACACGCGCGAGCGTCTGAGCAAGAGTAAGGCCCTCTCTCACCGCCTGCGTCGTCTGGGCGAGGAGATCACCCAGAAAGTCCTGCCAAAGACGTATCTGAGCCTTGCCCTTCATTACGTCCCCATGGCCCGACAGGAGATATTCGAAATCCAGCCCGGCGAGCTTGTCGAGCGTTTCGATCCAGTCAAAAGGGTAAGAGTCGCCCATGTAGGGCGCATAGCCGTGCACCAGGTCGCCGGTGAAGACGACCTTTTCGTCGGGCAGATAGACGACCGCATCGCCGTCGGTATGGCCGCGCCCAAGCCAGAGCAGCCGCACTTCGGTCCCGCCGCGGCGGATCGCCAGGCTGCGGTCGAACGTCACGGTCGGCAGCGGCAGATCCATCGAGCGGATCTCCGCCAGATAGGTCTCCGTGCTCACGATCTCGGCCGCGAGCGCCGCCTGGCGTGCCGGGGACGACTTGGCCAAGCTCTTGCGCAGATCGGCGATCCGGCGTGGGAGGGTTGCGAGTTCGGCCGCCACGCGCGTCCTGCCGATTCGCTCTATGTCGGCCCGCGTGGCCTCGGTGGCGATGATCTCCGCGCCGGCGGGCCACTTGCCGACGTAAGCCGCGTTGCCCTGCACGTGGTCCCAGTGCATGTGGCTGTTTACGACCCAGCGAATCGGCTTGGGGGTCACCTTGCCGATCTCCGCGATCAGCGCCCGAGCTGCGGCAGGCGTTGACTGGGAGTCCACGACCAGCACGCCGTCCTCGAGGACGATCACTGCGGAGTTGCAGTTGATGAACGCCTGCTCCGCTGCCACCGCCAGATAAACGTTGGGAATCACGGGCCTGAGAGCAAACAAAGGCTTGGCGGCCTCCGGCAGCGGAGCGGCGATCAGCAAGCCCAACGTCAAGAGAATTGCTGTGTACACGACAACCTCCCTCGGGTACTATTCCTGCGCCATCGGCCGATCGTCGACAGCCGGCCGACTAACAAGAAATATTACTTCGCCATGAAGAGCGTCCACGGATTGCCCTTCATGTCTTTCAGGAACGGCTCCTGCCACTTGAACTCAGGATGCTTGGCCAGGAACGGCGCGGCCAGGAAATCCTCACCGCAGGGGTGCCCCATCCTCGCCCAAATTTTCATTTCTTTGGCCAGGGCGGCGGTCGTGACCTTGGCTTGCGATGACCCGCCGGAACTGAACGGCGGCGAGCCGAATTCCGGAGCCCCGCGCGGGTCCAGATCGTAATGGCCGCAGAGGACCGCGTTGTTCAGCACGGTCTTGCGCCGGATCGGGTCGTAGTGGTCCGCCATCATGACTTTCGCCAGCTCGGCGTCGATCCCCCCTTTTATCTCGAGCGCCAGTTGCGCCCAGCGACACTTGCGGCTGTTGGGCGAGATCGACATGTCGCTGGGATCGAAGGTCGTCTCCTCGGCGATCAGCTTGGGATCGCTGGCATAATTGGCCCCCTCGTAGAAGCCATCCTTGGTGCGCCAGACGCGGTGGTTCTTCAGGCCGAGCTCCAGGCGCGCGATCTCGTTCGTCTTGATGTCGCCGACCAGCCAATCGTTGGCATACGCGCCGTTGTTCCCGTCCAGCATGATGCGAACGAAATCGTCTATCGAAGTGGCGTACTGGGCGGCTTTGCGGGCGCGCATGAATTCCGGCGTTCCGTTCTCGTCGAAGCCGTTGAACTGGGTGATGGTCGTCTCCGTGTAGATAAGCCCGGCGCTATTGACCACGAAGTCGTCGCCACTGTGGATGAAGCCGGGAAGACAGTCCATGAATACCCGCTGCCCCTGTGCCGGAACGATATCGGCGATCACGTTCCAACGTTCGCCGCTCAGGTAACCTCCCCAGTTGTTGTGGGCAACAACGATTTTTCCGTCCTTGGTCCAGCTCCCGGTAGCGATGAAGGCGCTGCATTTCCCCTGGGCTTGGTAGCTCAGGGAGTTCTCCTTCACGTGCTTCGAGAGCCAGGGGAGGTAGTAATCCGCAATCTCCATGTAGGCGTTCAGGGCGGTGATATCGATCAGGTCGTATTGGAAGCCGCGAGCGCCCAGCCCGGCGACAATACCCTGGATCTCCTCCTGGTACTCTTTTTCGAGCTTCGGCCAGAAGATTCGTTCTGCCGCCTCGCGGAAGAACGTCCACTCCTTTTTCATCGGCCCCTTCGCGAAAGCGTGAGCGAACATGCGCAGGAGATCGTCAATCTCCGGAGCGAGGAGATAGCCATGCTGGAATCCGATCTGCCCGGGCGTGCCTTGCAGGTGGACGAAGATCCAGCCATTGCGGTCTTCGCGGCCGGAGTTTGCGAGCCGCGGATCGGCCTTCGCGCTGAAAAGGAGAACAGACGAAACCAATAACAGGACAAAAAACACTCGTTTCATTGAACCCTCCCCCGATCTCCCACGCACGAGCGAAATCTTGCCTTCATTAAATAGCGATCAATGGCAATTGTCAACCGCATTGAAAAAGATCATCCCCTTGCCTTTGTGCGATCCGTCCCAGGTTTTTATTCAGGGACATGCCCCTTCCCCGCGCCCGGGCATCAGTGTTGCACCACGGCTTGATCCCAAGCCGCGATGAATTTCACGATCCGGTCGACCGTTTCTTGGACGATCTTCTGACCCTTTTCCCGCGTGGCCGTCTTCGGATCTCCGAGAGACCAGACCCCGTTGCTGCTGAGCTCCCCACTCGAGCCGCCTTTCCGGGTATCCGCCGGCACGCCAAAGAGCGAGTCCCACACCATTTTGATATCCGGATTCTTCTTCGCCAGCTCCGCCAGCTTCTCCATTTGCGGCGTGAAATGCATGACCGGTTTCTCCGCCCTGTCCATATGCACGAGCTGCGGCTCGAGATAGAGGACGAGCGATGTCTCGCCGACCCCGGCATGCCAGTCCATGAGCGCCTCATCTTCGCCGCCTTCGAGCGCGCCGCCTTCGAGCGGTCCGCCAACGCCGGCCGCAACAGCCGTGGCCTCGGTTTCCTGGTTGATGCGATGAATGACGATTTGCTGTGCCAGGGAATTGCCGCCGTGATAATTGAAGATAAGGAAGCGGCGGAAACCGTACTTCACCAACATCTGGGCGGTCTCAAAGAGGACCTCGGCAACAGTTTCGGATTTCAGGCTCAATGTTCCGGGAAACCCGGAATGGTAGATGCTGTAGCCCGCCAGGAGGACCGGTGCGACCACGACACCGGTTCGGGCCGAAACCAGCTTGGAGATGTCCGTAGCCAGCATGATATCGGTGCCCAAAGGCAGCTGCGGCCCATGCTGCTCGGTGCTGCCGAGCGGCAGGATGACCATGTCGTTCCTGGCGAGGTAATCCCTCACGTCGGTCCAGGTCATCTCCTGAAGTACGAGCGGCTTGGCGGCCGGCTGGGCAAAAAGCGCGGCCTGAACCGCCAGCAGAGTGAAAACCAAAACCAACCGTCCAGCGATCCTGCGAATCATGATCCCCTCCATTATTTCAGATTTTCCGGATTCAATCCCAGAAGCTCAGGCAGCACGAACAGCCCATTTTTGCGGATCAGTTTGCCGTCGAACCATATTTCACCGCCGCCGAATTCCGGAGTTTGGATGCACACCAGGTCCCAATGCAGTCCGGAATGATTGCCGTTGTCAGCATTAGGATATGAGTTACCTATCGCGATATGGAAGCTCATGGCGATCTTCTCGTCGAAGAGAAGGTTGTTCATCGGCTTTTCAATATACGGATTCAGGCCAAATGAAAACTCCCCAAGATAGCGAGCTCCTTCGTCAGTATCCAATATTAGGTTAAGTTTCTCAGAGTAATTCGCCGTGGCCTTGACTATTTTGCCGTCCTTGAATTTCAGTCGGATATCCTGATAGGTGACGCCATACCTTTTACTGGGTTGATTGATGGTCAAGGTGCCGTTGACGGAATTTTTTACCGGAGCCGTGTAGAGCTCTCCATCAGGGATGTTTATATGCCCGGTGCATGCCACACTGGGGATGTTTTTTATTGAAAAAGTCAAATCCGTGCCTGGGCCGACGATGCGGACTTTATCGGTGACTTTCATGAGCCGTATCAGCGGTTCCATGGCTTTGGCCAGTTTCCCATAATCCACGGTGCAGACTTTATAATAAAAATCAGTATATGCCTCGGTTGACATGTCCGCCTTTTGGGCCATGCCGGAGGATGGAATGCCGAGAAGACACCATCTAATTTTGGATGAGAGGATTTGGTTATTTAATGGTCCATCGTAATATTTCGAACCAATATTTATTTTCTCGGTGGGAACATCGGAGTATTCAGCGCTGTTGTTCACACTGTTAAGAAAGAGAAGAGCGTTCATTGAGCCATATTTCAGGCTGTCCCATGAAAGCATCAACTGACATTGTTCAGCGGTCAAACCAAAATACAGCGCCCTGTTCAACCGTTCATCCCCCATTTCCAGAAATGGTATGCCCCCCATGCGATAGACTTCGTCGATGATCGCCTTGGCGAGAGGAACTGAATTCTCATTATTAATGCTCAGCAATATTTTCTCGCCCTTTTTAAGACTTACAGAGTAATTAACAAGCATTTCCGCGAGTTTGCGAATTCGCGGGTCTTCATAATCCCGGACAACGGCTATCGTGGCCGGGGCAAATGCCGGTTTAACTTCATTCCCGGCAGCATTCACTATCCCCGAGGTCATGTTTGACAGTGAAATCATCCCGGCAAGTAACACACATAAAAAAACGATTTTCTTAGAGAATAACCATCTCATTTGCTCCTCCTTCATTCAATCTTATTTCATATTTTTAAGATATTATTTCTGATGACAAACTCATTCAAATTACACGGTCCTTGATTTCTTGGCTTCTCTGTTCGAGCCGCCGGCGGGCATCCCTTATAACCAACAAGCCCTTCACCTAAGCAGAGCATGCTCCCTCAAAAACTCCTGTACCTCTCTCTTGGGAAGACCGCGTACGGAATTCCCTTGGATGCCGGTCATATCGCGCCCTGCCACCAAGGCGTTGAGGATAGCCTCTTCCGTGGCTTCGCCCACTGCGGTGAAGAGAGGATTCATGCCTTCGTTCGGGAACTGCTTCACGGTTGTCATCCCATTAAGGCTGAAGGCCCCAGGATTACCGGTAGCAAAAGCCAGGAAGATGTCGCCGGAGCCATTGCCCCCTTTCCCTCCCATGCGGGAGATCCCCACCGAGGCCCTTCGGGCCATGCGCTGGCACTGGATGGCGTTCAGCGGCGCGTCCGTGGCAATGATGACGATGATGGAACCCGTCTCCCGGTCGGAGCCAGTTGCCTGCGCAAGCGGCCTGGTCGAGGAAGGGATGTCATGGATGGTGGGTAGAGGAATCTCCCGTAAGGCTTTCCCGATGGGCAGGCCGCCGATGCGCATCTCCTCGCGCACGCCATAATTGGTCTGCACCAGAACGCCAACCATGAAGTTACCTAAAGCGCTCTCCACTCGGCGGGAGCTCGTGCCGGTTCCCCCCTTGAATTCATGGCAGATCATCCCGGTTCCCCCACCCACGGCCCCTTCTGGAACCGGCCCTCCCTTGGCGAGGTCCAGTGCCTGCCACACATGCTCGGCGTGCACATGTTGGCCATCGATATCATTCAGGATCCCATCATAGGTTTCTGCCACGACCGGATAGGCGTACCAATAATCTCTGGCAAAAGGAGCGTAATATCCATGCTTCTCCATCCATCGCCAGGCAGCGTCCCGCACGATCCCCACGTTGCCGGTGTTGGTGATCAGAACAGGAGTTTCCAGGAACCCTGACTCGCTGATCCAGTGAGTGCCGGTCATGTCGCCGTTCCCGTTGAAAGTCTCCCACCCGGCGTACACTGGATCGAATGTCTTTCCCCTGGGGAGGATGGCGGTCACCCCGGTGCGGATAGGGCCCTTGCCTTTGACAAGAGGTCCTGCACCCGAGATAAGGGTCACCTGGCCGACCCATACCCCCGGTACATCGGTGATGGCATTTAACGGACCGGGATTGCCCGCGAACGGGATGCCCCAGTCTCGGGCCCGCTCAGGGCTTTGACCGAGAACAACCATTGGCAAGGTTGTCCAAATTATGAGAACTCCGATTATCATACAGTTACGAAGATTTGGCATAATTCCTCCTAAATATAGATCATCCTTCTCAGCACTTGTTTTTTATCATAAGAAAAATCAAGCACTAAATAAAATCTTTCCATTGCCTTTTTGCGTCCCCAAACTCTCCCATTTCTTGAATCAGCGCAAGTCGGAAGGCGGACGGGGCGGAGTCTGCAGGCGTTCGAACTCCTGCCACCGCTTTTTTTGATCGGCGCCAGCGAACTTTTCGATCTGGCTCTGCACCAGGTCCAGGCCCACGGTATAACAGATTATATAACTGCGATAATGATCGATGAACTGGGCAATCAATTCAAGTTTGTCCGGTGGGACAAGGGTGCGTACCGCGAACCATTCCAGCATCTCAGATCGTCCCATGAGTCCGTCCAGATACCGGCGCGCTGCTATAGGCGATGCCTCGCTCAACCAGGGGTCGCTCAAGGGTTCGGTCACGGTGAAGATGGGCACTGCCTTTTCCGCCAGGGCCGGGTCCAGCCCTGCCAGCGGATAAAGGATATCGCGCGCGAAAGCGATGCGCTCCGGGAGCGGGAAAGCTAGCTCCAGCGCATAATTTGCGGTCCCCTCCATGATTAGCTGGAGCGGACTGGGAAGGGGGACAATTCCGAACTCTTGCCAGCCTCGTTTCTTCATCAGCCTATTTTCAAAGAGCAGGGTGGAGACATGGTGCCCGGGATATCCCTCATGGCAAGCCAGAAAAAGCAGATAATAAACCGTATACGGCACGTCGGTGTTGATCTGGACCAGGCTCTGGCCATTGCCCATGTTTTGGCTGGAGGCTGTCCATGGTTTTCCGGACACGAACTTGATGCGGATATTCTCCCCATCCGGCAACTGAATGTGACTGCGGGTGCGCAAGCGCGCCTCCTGCATGGCCGCCTGAAAAACCGCAGCCACTTTCTCTTTGGGAACGGTGGATCGTTCTTGAAATTTACTGAACCGGTCCCGCAAAGAACCCTCTCCAGGAAGCAGGGCGTCCAGTTGGGCGAGCTTCGTTTTAAAATGCGAGTCCGCATAGTCAGGCGCGATCGCCCCGAACAACACGGTAGACTCTTCGTCAAACTTCATCTTGACCCCGGCCAGCATATCAATGCGTGCTTTGACCGAATCGAGCTGCTTACCCAGGCAGCGCAGGCGCAGCTTCTCCATCTCGCCGATTCCGGACGGATTGATGGCGGCGAGTTCTTCCCTGGCGAGCACCACTTGCTGGCGGATCTCGCCGATAGGCACTTTGCGCGTCGCCGCCTGCTTTTGCCACTCGGGAGGCCCATAGTAACTGTCCACGTATTCGGGATCATGCTGGCCGACCGCCAGCACAAGTTTCACGTACGATTCCGCGATCCGGTCAACCTGGATTCGCTCCGTTTTAGGCTGTGCTTTTTGTGAAACTTTCCCCGCGACACTCAGCGAGAGAACAAGCCCCACGGCCAGACAAAGATTTTTTTTTGGAATTCTCATAAATCCCTCCTTATCGGGGCAAATGCTACTTCCCCCCCTGAGCTGCTTCCGCCCACGGCCGGCCGATGCCCTGCAGCAGTCTTAGGTACGGCAAATAAAGGCTTCGGGCGTCGGCTTTTCCGAGATACTTCTGGATGCCCTTGTCCAGCTCGCTTTTCGCGTCGCTTGGCGCCGACAGCTTGGTCATGTTGGTCTCGACCATGGCGATGATCTTCGGCAGGTTGGCGTCGAGCCTCTCCAACTCCGTCATGATCGCCTGCGGCTTTCGCGATATGGCGTACCCCGTCTCCGCTGTGCGCACCACCAGGTCGCTGGAATAGAGTTCGTCTTTCCATAAGTCCTGGTCCCAATAATTGCGGCAGGTGGAGAGGAACTTGGCGAAGGTGAAGAGCTTCTTCAGGGCGCCGGCTACCCCGTTCAGGCGAGCGGCGTCGGCGATGTCATGGACGATCTCGATGGTCAGCGGCTTTGCCAGTGGTTGCGGCGGTAGACGGATAACGACGGTCAGCTCCCGACCGTCGTAGGTCCAAGTGCCGGGTGTGAGTTTTTCCGAAAAAGGCCAGTAGGCGCCGTTGAAGGTCACCCCCTTCGGGGGCAGGCAGCGCTCAAGGTGCAACTCGTATGACCGCGCCGGCGGCTGCCCCGGGAAGCTCCCCGTGACCGGCCCGATGAGCATCGTCTGGCGGTTACCCTGGCGGCGTGACTGCACCGGCGTATAAGAGAATTTCCCATGCTTGAATCCCAGGGTGTTGCCCTCGTCCTCATATACTCTCACCAACGCATCATTCCCTGGAAAAACCTTCAGGATGAGCGGATCCACGGCCTTCTCCGAGGTGTTCCTCATGGGCGGCTGCATGGGGATGATGGCCCCGCCGCGCACGTAAACCGGAATCTCGTTGATCGCGAAGGGCCGCTCCACCACCCGGTCGCCGGCCAGGAGCGTACCGGTTGCCCACTCGTACCAATTGCCTGGAGGCAGCCAAAGCTTCTGGACTGCCAGCAGCGAATCCTTTTCCATGGGAGTGGTGATGGGTGAAACGATCATGTCGGGACCGAAATAGTACTCGTTTGGGAATTGGTAAGCCTCCTCGCGGACAGAATACTCATAGTAAAGTGGCCGAAGAAGCGAGATTCCGTTTTCATAGGCCATGCGGGCTGCGTTGTAGATGTAGGGGATCAGGCCGTAGCGCAGCTCGAGCAGCTCCTTGATCCGGAACAGGGTTTCGGCATCGAATTCCCACGGATTTCTCTTCTGGCGGGGATCGCATACGGTGTGGGATTTCAGTATCGGACTGAAGACTCCCCACTGGAACCAGCGGCTAAAAAGCTCGGGGTCGTTCATGTCGCCGTCGGTCCCAAAGAAGCCACCGATGTCGTGCCCCCAGTAGCCGAAGCCGACGTTGCTCGCCGTGGCGGTGAAATAGGGTTGGTAGCCCAGCGTGTCCCAGGAGATGCGCGTATCGCCCGAGAAGCCGATCTGGTAGCGGTGGTTGCCCAGCCCGCCCCAGCGGTGGTAGATGAGGGGCCGCTTGCCCTGGCGCTCCATGTCGCTGGAATGCACGTAGTTCAGGTAAAAAGTGGGATTGACGCCGGGAATGGCGGTCTCTGACCACTGCTGCCAGTCGAGCCACCAGAAATCGATCCCCGCCTTCTCCATGGGATGGAGAACCAAGTCGAAGTAGTTCTGGGCGTATTTCTTGTCGGTGATATTGAAAGGAATGTATTGTTGCGTAGCCGGATCGATACCCATGGCGCGGGCCATCTCGGGGTATATCTCCTCGTGGGGCTGGATGCCCGATGCCGGGTGCAGGTTCAGGCAGGTCTTGATCCCCTTCCCTTCGAGCCAAGCGAGGAGGTCGTCGGGATCGGGAAAGAAATTCCGGTTCCAGGAGTAGCCCGTCCAGCCGATGAGATTCCCCGCTTGGTCCTTGACGCGCTTGCCGTCCTGAAAAAACTCCGGGTTGGAGTTCAGGTGCCAGTCCATGTCGATCACCTGAACATCCAGGGGCAGGTTCAGCGCCTCGAAGCGCTCCACCAGCTCCCGCAGTTCGGCATCGCTGTAGGGCCACCAGCGGGAATTCCAGTAGCCGAAGGCGAAGCGCGGCGGCAGGGCGATGGGCCCGGCCAGCTTGGTGAAGTCCCGCAGGGCTTGCCTGAATTCGAGCCCGTAACCGAAAAAGTAGAAATCCTGGTGCGGTTTCTGCGGCCGGGCCGTGACCCAGGGCCAGTCGGAATCGTCGAAGAGCGGCCGCTCCGTGTCGTCGACCAGGCACCAGCCGTCGCGGGACAACAGGCCGGGCTCCAGCTCGATGGGCTTGTCCCGCTTCCCCGAATCGTCCAGGAAAAACCGGCCGTCGGTGCCGTCCAAGGTCCGGGTTGTGCCCTTTAGGTCGCCCTTGTTCTCGAGGCCCGGCACCCAGGTCCGCTTTTTGCTCTGCATGACAAAGGATACGCTCAGGTTGTCGCGGGTGAAACGGCCGCTGCCCAGCTTATAGCGCAGGGTCAGCCCGGCGGTGCGTATCTCCAGCCAGCCTCCCTTTTCGTTTTTTCGGAACTCCGGCACGGGCAGGGCGCGATTGACGAAGACCAGGGAGGCGCGATCCTCAAACTGCCCATCCGGACTCCATTCCATGCGCACGACCCGCGGCGTGAGCACGGTGAAACGGACATCTTCCTTGACGATGACGGCTGAAGCCGATGCGGTTGATTTGAACTCCCGAGGCAAATCTTGCCCAACCGAGTTGATGGCCAGGATTAAAATGCAGGCCAAGGTTGATATTTTGGCTTTGTTATTCATTATCTCTCTCCTTGCTCCCCCGAAAAATTGATCATTGGACACTATTTAACCTCTTCGGGAGGAGACAGATTAAACTTCAAGAATTCCATTGTGGCCCGGATGATTTCCCTTGACTGCTCGTTGTCATCATACATGTCGAAAGCGTGGCGGCCCGCCGCATAGTTGACCAGCGTCAGGGGCGCATTGTTGGCCAGGGCAGCGGCAACGAAGTGATCGAGCGCCTGATTAAATTCTATCATGTCCTTCCCCGCCCGCACGATGAAGTAGGGAAGGTCGGGGAGCCAGTTCTTGATGGCGTCGATTCCCGCCATGGAGAAATTGACCTGCTTATTGAGAGCGGTGACCGTATCGCGAAACTTCTGGTCGGGGGTGAGCGTCAGGCCGTAATACAGGACAGCGCCCTTGATGAACTCTTTCCGTTCCCCTGCCAAGACGGTGAGGGCAGTGAGCACGTTTGCCGAGCAGGCCCAGAGAGCGAACCGGCTTTGGTCGATTTTCAGGCCGGTCGCGTTCTGCCGGAGATACGAGAGCAAGTCCAGGATGTCGGCAGCAGGAGCTGTTGCGTTGTAGAGGACGCCGGCAAATCCCGATGCTGCCGCCAGCCTGGCCCAATCCGTATAGATGCGCCATTCTTTCAGCTGGACCGGGAACACGCTATTGGCATAGCCCACGACAAACACCACAACCGGAATCCGCTCGACCGGCTTCAGCCCCGGCGGATAATAGATGTCGGCAACCAGCTTCTCGCCGCCGGCTTCCTTGTAGATCACATTTTTCATGACCTGGACCTGGTCCATTCCCGGGACTTGCAGCACCAAAGGAATTTTGCTGATGTCTTCGGCCGCGGGTAATGCTCTTATCCCGCATAAAAAGAGAAAAACGGTGATCAAAATGATGGATGGCTTCATGTTAGCACTTCCAATCGCTCCCATAGGTGTTGCGCCCAATTTTTTCATTGGTTCCCTCCGTCTATAGATTGGAGTCGCTCCCGCTACTTTTTGACCTGATCGGCTTCGAGCTTTTTCAACTGCTCCACGGCGTTGGTGTTTCCGCGATTCAGCTCCAGCGATTTCTTGTAGTTGGCGATGGCGCTTTTCTTATCGCCTGCGGCTACCTGCGCTTCGGCCAAGCTGTCATAGGTATTAGAGCTCTCCGGATACATCGCCACATTGAGCTTGAAGACAGATATCGCCTCGTTCAGCTTTTTACTCCGCATAAGTCGGTATCCCCAGACGTTGACATCCACCTCCGGGAGCTGGAAGCCTAAATCCTTCGCCTTCACCTCTTGCCAGAACAGGATGGCCTTGTCGAATCCTCGCTTGGCAAGTTCGCTGGAGAAGTCGGTGACGGTAGGCGCCGGATGCAGGGCTTGGCGGGACAGCATGGCAAGCTGATGCAGAGGAGCGCCGTTCTTCTCGGGAGAGTTCTTCAAGAATTCGTGCGCGGTTTCATCATTCTTGAGATAGGCGTTCAAAAATTGGAGGACATAGCGCGCCATCCAACTATGGCTCTCGCTGATTTCCGTAGCGGTGTAGTCTGTGAACTGTTTATCAGGGCGGAAACGGATGAAGAGGGACGAGAAATCCGTGTGCTCCATCCCGTTGAACAAAACAAAGTGGAAGTCGCTGTATTTACTGTCGTTGAGGAAACTTGTAGACATATCGATGTCTTTGAACTCGCTCAGCTCCTCAATTGTGTAACTGCGCGACGATAAATACAGCAATGGCACTGTCAGCCGGCTCGGGGTCACGTCCTTGACCTCCTTGAGACATTTGTTGAAATAGCGGATGGCACCGTCAAGACAAACAAGCGCCGTGATACGGTCGTCCTGCATAAATGCGAAGACATTGGAGATGCCCCCCCAGCTGAAGCCCGCCACCGCAATCTGGGACAGGTCCGCTTGCGGAATGTTGCGCAGGTATCCGATGAGAAACTCGATGTCGGCCACTTGCGCCTGAATGCCCGCGATATCCGCCGTCATGAAACGTTTGTGCGGTCCCATGTCGGGGCTGGAGACTACGATGTAACCATTGCTTGCCAAGTATTCGCACAAATCGGAGTTCTCGAATGCGGGCGCGCTTAAGCTTGGAGCATAGATGACGACAGGGAATTTGCCGGAGGCAGGTTCGGCTTCCCGGAAGGCGTGGGTCGGCTGCACGCGTTCAGTGCCGAGCTTGCCCTGCAACTCAAAAACGTCCATCATCCCGGCGGCCTTCTGCGCGCTATCGCCGCCGAAGTTCTCTTCCGTTGCAAGCAGTTCGATGTATCTCCCATACAGCATCGGTTGTGCGGACGAGTCCGGCTGCGCAGGATACCAAATCAGCGTCTGTATGGGGCGGGCGCGCTCGCCTGTGACCGGCTTCCCGTCCCAATCGACGGCGTACCTGTAAATGCGCGAGTAGTCGTATTGATGTACGACTCGGAAACCGACCGGATGCGGTCCAAAGGTCACGCTGAACGTGAAGTTGGATGTGTCAGCAGTAAAACCAAACGAAACAGTAGCAAGAAAGACCAAAGGAATAACACAAAAAAGTTTTTTCATTTCCCCCTCCCCACAAATTAAATTGTTCAAAAATAAACTCACCTGAACAGGAACTCGAACATCGCTTTCTCGAGGGCCTCGGGCTGCTCGATCCAGGGCCAGTGGCCGCAGCGGTCCAGCCACACGAGGCGGCTGCCCCTGAGCAGTTTTTGGTTTTCCAGCGCGACGGATTCGGGCATGGGATCCTGGCGGCCATGGACGATCAAGGCGGGGATATCCACTTTCTTCAGGGCCTCGATGCGCGCGGATGCCCCCTCATCATAGGCGGGGCTAAGAATTTCGTCGACCTCCGGGTTGTAGTGCTCTCTTCCTTCCTCCAGGATGGCAATAGCCTGGTGGGCCTTGGAGCGGTCGTAAAACTGGGAGGGCAGCATGGCGCGGATCATTTCGATAACGGCCCGCATCGGATCTTTGGCAACCACATCGGGCTGGGACCAATACCGGTGCGCGCTGAGATCGTCGGCGCTCTTCCGGGCGCGCATATTGTCAGAGAAGGCTTTGGCAAAAGCATAGGAAGGCCCGCCGGAGTCCGCCAGGATGAGGCCCTTGATGCTGGAGGGGAATTTCGAGGCATAGTCCAAGGCCAGCATACCGCCCCAGGAACAGCCCCACACGGTCCACTTTTCCAAGCCCAGAGATGTGCGTAAAGCTTCAAAGTCAGCAAGGGTTGCGTCGAGCGTTATCCGATTCGCTTCCATCGGGATGGAGCCCCCGGAACCCCTCTGGTCGGGCACGATGGCGCGGCACCGCTTGGCGATCATCTGAGCCACGGGTTCCAGTCCCTCTCCGGAAAACCCCGGGCCGCCCATGAGCAGCAACACCGGTTCTCCCTCGCCGTAGTCCTTGTAGTGGAGCGTCAGATCCGGACGGGAGAGGGTCTTGGCTACACCGGGTGTCGGATTGGGGGCATTTGCCAAAGCGGAAACAGACAACATAAGCATGACGATCACACTCAATTTTTTCATAGACTCCCTCCTTTTTGGGGCACTACACCCGCCCTGCATGTTCGGTGTATTTTCCCTTCTCCCATTTGCCGCTGGGCTCTCCCTCCCGGCGTCTGCGGAAAATCGACTAAAAGCAAAATCAATTTTCCATATGATGTTATTCTGAGATTCTTATTCTGAAATGTCAATGAAGGTTAAAGAATTTGAAAATAAAAATTACTGTAGCATTTACTGTGGTTATGAAATAAAGGTGAATTTCACAACTTTCACCGATTTCACCAGTCTACTATAGTAAGCGACACTACCCGCCAGCGAGGGAAACCAAAACCGGCCCTAATGCGAAAAGGTGATCCGCCAGCATTAGCTCATTTTTTAGTTTTGTCGTCCGCTGACTTTGTGTAGTCGAATGACTTGTCCGGAAAGGGCGGCGGTGGCGGCACAAGCCGAGGATCATCACGCATGAGGCCCAGCAAATGATCCACCGCTGCTTCGAGCTGCGCATCCTTGCCTAGGAAGGCGGCGTGCGGCAGATTGTCCACCATGATGTCCGGCTCAACGCCGCGTCCTTCGATGAGCCATTTGCCTTCCGGTCCGTAGACGCCGAATTGGGCGGCCGACGCCATTCCCTTGTCCACCAGCGGATTATCGAACGATAGCCAGATCTCGCCGCCCCAGGTTCGCGTGCCAATCACTTTGCCCAGCCCCAATCTCCGGAATCCTTCAGTGAACGCCTCGCCGTCAGAGGCCGTCCCTTCATTGCAAAGCACCACCATGTGGCCCCGGAATGCATACTGCATGTTCCAGGTGGGCTTGGCCACGCGCGACTGCCAGTAAAACCAGGCCTTGCGTAAAAGCTTTTCCAGGATCCAGCTGTCGATGTTGCCGCCTTCATTATTCCGCACGTCGATGATCAAAGCCTGGCGGTCGAACACCGGATAAAAATTTCGCACCCATTCCGAGTAATTGTCGCCGCCCATCGCCCGGAGGTGGACATAGCCGACCTTGCCGCTGCCCATCTTCTCGACCTGTAGTCGCCGCGAATATTCCCAGTCATCATAACGCAAGGTTATTGCTTTGCTGGAAGAAATGGGTTTCACAATCGTGGTGAATATCTTTCCGGTGGCTTGCGCTTTCACCTTGAGGAGGATTTGCTGATCCCCTTTGTTTCTGAGCAGCACGCTCGGATGGGCCACCGAGAGCGCCGGCACGCCGTCGATGGCGAGGATGACATCGCCTTCCGCAAGGTGGACGTCCGGCCGCGCCAAGGGGGACAAGCGGTCGAGGTAATCCGGCTCGGACTGATAAATATGAGCGATGCGGTAGCCGCCGGACTGAATATCTCGTTCCAGGGCCGCTCCCAAAGAGGCTGGCCGGATCTGATCCTCTCCTTCGCGCCGGTCACCTCCAAAAACGAAGATGTGCAGGCTCGAGAGCTCGCCCACCAGCTGGGCAATCAGGTCATTCAGCTCATCCCGGGTGGCGACTCGGTCGACCAGCGGCAGGTGCTTCTGCAGCAGGCCGTTCCAATCCAGGCCGTGCAAGCCGGGATCGTAAAAATAATCCCGTTCCAATCGCCAGGCATCGACGAACATCTGGCGCCATTCTTCCCGGGGATTGACGGAAAATGCCCAGGCGCTCAGGTCAACCTTGCTTTCCGAGAGCTTGTCCGAAGAGGTCGCCGAGGAGTCCAGCACATAAATGCCGTCATCCTTCTGTACCAGCAGCTTTTTGCCGTCTAGAGAAAGCTCATAACGCTTGATATCCTCCACGATGGTCTTGGGCTCCACCTTGTCGGCTTTTATGGCAACGGCCACCAGCCTGCTCTTCGCGTCGATCGCGGCATCGGTTTCAGTCCAGAAGAGCCGCTCGCTGCTGACCATCAGGCCGGAATAGTTGCCCGGTTTCACGGGCACCTCCATGACGCGCACCTGGATTCCATCGAGATCGATCTTGACCGTGACCGTCTCCGGTGTGTTTGCCTTATCCTTTTTGTCCTTGTCCTTCTGCTCCTCAGGCTTGTTGGCAAGCTGAAGTTCATCCTTGGGCTTGAAAGGAAACAGCTGGTCTTTTTGCAAGGAAATGGCATAGATTTTTGTGGTTTTATCGTAAAACGGCTCCGGCTGCCTGGAACCCCACGGACTGCCGACGAGATTTTGGAAATTGCGGTCGGAGAGAAAATACAGCCACTTGCCGTCCGCGCTCCAGCATGGATTGTAGCTGTCTACGCGGTCGCTGGTCAGCTTGGCCTTCTGCCGGGTCTCCAGGTTGTAAAGGAGGATCTGTGAATTCAAGTTGTCCGCCCCGTCGACATAGGCCAGCCACTTGCTGTCCGGCGACCAGCTCAGATGGTAAAATCCGCCGCTGCTTGAAACATCGATGCGGACCGGCGGCTGGGACGCAAACTCACCGATCCAGAGCCCTGTGTTTTTGTCGGTGAACGCGAACCGCTTGCCGTCCGGGGCAGCCACGCCGCCGAAACGCAGGACCTTGGCGTCCCGGGTCAGTTGCTGGCCCTCCTCGACGCCGTTGGCCGGATATTGCCAGAACTCCTGTTCGCCGCTGGCATCGGAAAGCAGCAGCAATGATTTTTTGTCCGGCAAAAAGCGCGCATTGCGATAGCGTACGCCCTGTTTGCGGGTGACCTCGACGAACCTGCCTTTTTCAGCCGGTGCGACAAAAACTTTCCCCCGGGCGGTAAGCACGATCTGCGAGCCATCCGGGGAAATATGGACGTCGGTCAAATAGTCGGCGGGCTTTTTCACCCAATTTTCACGCGTCTGGTCAAAATCGGATGCCATAGTAATGGGAACTTTCCCGGGGCTCCCGGCGGCGATGTTGAGCAGGTACAAATCGGCGCCGAGCTGATAGACGATTTTGCCGTTGTCGAGCGCCGGGGACTGGACATCCCAGCCCTGGTGGAATGTGTGCTGGCGCATATCCCCCCCGCTTTCATCCATTGACCAGATATTCATGGTGCCGTCGCGGTCGCTGGCAAAATAGACGCGGTGGTTCCACCACATGGGACATTTGCTGGTGCCGGGATAGTTGGGGGTCAACGGTATCGCTTCTTCCTCTCCGTCGGTAAATTTCCAGATGTTCTGCGCGGTCCCGCCTTGGTAGCGTTTTGTCTGGCTGCCCTGAAAAGGCAGGCGGGTGAAAAAGATCGTCTTGCCGCCGGGCGCAAGGACCCCGTCGCTGGCCTGGCTCAGGGGAACGACCGTGCTGACTTTCTTTTCCAGATCGATGACGGCGAGCTGGGTGTTGGGCAGCGTGGAGAAATGGTTGGTGCTGTAGAGGATCTGGCCGCCGGGCGTCCAGCCGACCACGATCGCCGCCTCGCCTTCATACGTCCAGCGGGTCGGCAGACCGCCGGCGACGGGCATGGTGTACACTTCGGTGGGGCCCTCGTATTCCGCGGAGAAAGCCACGAGCTTGCCGTCGGGCGAAATGGCGGGGTGGGACTCGGTCCCGAGATGGGTCGTCAGTCTCACGGCCGTTCCGCCCGCCGCGTCGACTTTCCACAAGTCCCCTTCCGAGGTAAAAATGATGGTGCCCCCGCGGATCACCGGAAACCGGTAGTACCCGGCCGATTGCGCGGAGAGACCGACGCAAAAAATCAACGAGATCCAGGCCGTAAAAAGCACGTTCCGTTTCATCTTTAATCTCCTTTGAAGGTGGTGGTTTTTAAGGATAAGGAATTATCATCCGCCACGCTGCTCACGGATCGATGTTGTGTTTAAATCCCATCCCTGCTTCCTACAACTGTAAATCCCCGTTCGGAAGATGTCAAGGTCGATGGGATCGCTGGAAATGCAATTTGTTTGGCGTTCACGGGCACTCTCAACGCTTCGCCGCGAAGAGCGCCCCCGGCATGACCGCGACGGAGCCGGGGAATATCGGTCTGGAAGGGCATATCCTGCGCAATCTTTCCCAGGTCGCTGGCAAGATCGATGCGATCGAGCCGATTGCCATAATATTCTTGAATCTTATTTGGCAGATCAATGTGCCCATCCACCAGCGGCGTTTCCAAGAGCAGGCGAAGCGCCTTTTCTCTTGCCGATTGAGTTTGAACCGCAGTCGTCGTTTGGGCATGCAGGCTATTAATCGGCAATGCCACTATGGCGATTAAAAATATTCTAAAAACAAAAATGGGCAATTTATTTATTAACATCGTTGTTTCCCTCCTCCCTATCAATCCCTTGATCGGATGATAGCCAAACTCACGCATTTATTCAAGCCAGAGGCAGGAACAGTCACCAGCTGCGTGTTCCAGTCACGCCGGGTGCGTTGTCAACGCAGTGTTCTCAGGTTTCTTCTGTTCCCCCAAACCCCTTTTGCGTCAATGGGAGGGGCGGATGACGACCGGAATGGAGACATGCGACGGGTACCTCGGCGAGCGATAGATCCGATGGGTCGCCGGCCGGAAGTCAGCATCCTTCGCCTTGAAGATGTTGGGCACGAAAGTCTGCGGGTTACGGTCGATGAGGGGAAACCAGGTACTCTGCACCTGCACCATCACGCGGTGACCCTTCCGGAACGTGTAGTTCTGCGTGTGAAGGCTGAACGAGTACTCGAGCACCGCCCCTGGCGTGATTGGCTCCGGCTTCTCAAAGCTTTTCCGGTAACGACCGCGAAAAACTTCATTCGCTACCATCAGCTGGAAACCGGCCAAGTCCCAGTTCTCCGGATTGTGCTCAGGATATACGTCGATCAGTTTGACGATCCAGTCTGCATCGCTGCCCGTCGTCGATGCAAAAAGGTGAGCGGTCACCTCGCCGGCAATTGCCAAATCGGCCTCGAGCGGTTTGCTCTCCCAACTTAGCACGTCCGCTCGCTGGTCGACGAAGCGCTGATCCTGAACGAGCCATGCGTCCCATTCGGAACCAGCAAGAAAATACGTAGCCTGAATCGGACGGCGACGGTACGGCACTGGGTGGGCAGGATCAGACAGGTAGCTGTCGAATGACGCGCCGCCGTCATCCGTGGGAGCGACACGAGACAGTGCCCGGTCAGCTCCGAAGTAAAGCCGCTGCTCCTCAGTGTTCGCAGTGGGAGGCCATGCATCCCAGCGTCGCCAGCGGTTTGATCCCGCCTCGAAGGTAAGCGCCTCTGGAAGGTTGAGTGAGCCTATATCCTTTAAATAATGAGAGAACCAGGCCGCCTCGATCTCCTCGCGGAACAACTTGCCAGTAGCGTTGTCGAATGAGATCGGGCCAAGCCGGTCGCCCAAACCCTCCCGCCAGCCTCCATGGTTCCACGGACCAACCACGAGGTAGTTCAAACCTTTCACGTCGTATCGTTCGAGCGCCTGGTATATCGCCAGGGGACCGTAGAAGTCCTCCTGGTCCCACCAGCCCGCGACATTCAGTGTGGGCACCTTGACATCACGGATGTGTGGGATCAGGGTCTGGCGTTTCCAAAACTCATCGTAATCCGGATGGGTAACGAAGTCGTTCCAGGTCGGAATCCTCCCGTGAAAGAACCGCACATCGATGTTCGCGAGCGGTCCGAGTGACAGGTACCAACTGAAAGTATCGTAGCGGTCGAAATCGAAATCCTTAAGGTCTGTCCCGCTCTCCAGGCTGAAGGCGTACTCGAAACCATAGCTGAGGCGGAAAGCACCGTTGTGATGGAAGTCATCCCCTAACCACATATCGGCCGGTGAGGCTTGGGGGGAGATTGCTTTGAGGGCAGGGTGCGGCTCGAGCGCGCCCATGATCGTCGTCCAGCCCAGGTAGGAAACGCCATGCATGCCGACGCGTCCGTTGTTTGACGGCACGTTCCCCAGCAACCAGTCGATCGTGTCGTACGTGTCGGTGCCCTCATCGATGGTCTTTGTGTCGCCCGGCGCACGCGCCGGACGCTGCATGATGAAGACGCCCTCCGAACCAAACTTTCCGCGGATATCTTGAAACACGAAGATGTACCCATCAGCCGCCAGCCTGGTGAATCGTGAATCCAGTTGTTCGGCAGCATTACCGATGCCATAGGGCGTGCGTAGAAACAAGAAAGGAAGGGGCTCCTTCCGATCGGTCGGTACAAAGATCTTGGTATGCAACTTCACGCCATCGCGCATAGGGACCATGGCCTCAATGACTGTCCAGCGCTCGGGCCGCTTGTTCGCATCCTCGATTCGTGTCGGCGTGGACGCCCTAAGGACAACGATAGCAAACAGCACCAGCATGACAATCACACTCAATTTTTTCATAGAATCCCTCCTTTCTGGGGCACTACGCCCATTCGGTAAACTAGGCGTAGTCACCCCTTTCTTCTCTTTTCCGCCGGGCTCTTTCTCCCGGCATCTGAAAGAAAAATAAAGTGCAGTAAATTCTTCGATGTTTCTCCTACTTCGGTATCACCCGGGTATCCGTTGAACGGGAGAGATGCTTCCAAATTGTCCCATCTTCAGAATATTCCTGGACAAAAGTGAACTTGTCAGTTCCCAGCCCTGTCAGCGTGCCCCTGATTTGGTACGTCTTCCCCTTCTCCTGAGCGGTACTCTTTATGATCAGCACATCGCCCGTGATCTCCACCTTGCTTAAATAATTGGTCCCGCCCAGGCTGTCGATGCCATACCACGTGTATGATGCGGCTTGCTTGTCATAGGCGATCACATTCATTGATTTGGATTCACCACCGGTGCTGTCTTTCTCATCCAGGCGCCTGACGACCGCGAATTGTCCCGGGAACCACTCGCAGTCGATCGTTCCCCACCATTTTCCCCCGGGCCCGAATGGGCTTTCCACCCATTCGCCCGCTGTCGTCCAGTGGCCGACAAGCCCGGCCAGCTTCTGGTGCTCCGGGCCAGGTTTTGGAGCCACCATCGGCGTCTCCTGAGCAAGGATTCCACACACGGCCACAAGTGCGAACAGAACGATCACGGTCATTTTTTTCATGAATTCTCCCCCTCGGCGCCATCGCACTAGCTTGGGAGGCACATGTGAAGCGCCATTTAAGTTGAATATATTCTAAATGTTAAAAACATTTTGTAAAGAGAAAAATAAATTTCTGAAAGACTCGGGTGCAGCGAGCAGCAGCTTGAACAGGGCCG
>Ga0315276_10000752_pt1 | contig 28196 bp, 27 predicted proteins | sample YL17G05_0_MG_FD_204542 | JGI IMG/M metagenome (GOLD analysis project Ga0315276, IMG submission 204542) | Sediment microbial communities from Yellowstone Lake, YNP, Wyoming, USA - YL17G05_0 | ecosystem: Environmental > Aquatic > Freshwater > Lake > Sediment | place: USA: Wyoming | collected... | reverse complement strand
GGGCGGCGGCGATTTCGGCGGCGCGATCTCGAGCATCCTCGGCTCCCTCTACGACAACGGGCTCAAGCTCAACCAGGACTTCACGCTGGCCCTCAAGGCGATCATCCAGGTCGAGGAGATCACGCGGACCCTCAGCCCGTCCTTCGACCTCCTGGCCGTGGGCCTCGCGAACGCCCGCGAGCTCCTGACCACCGAGGTGAGCGCCGAGAAGATCGTCGCCGCCCTGCGCCAGACCGCGATCCAGACCGGCAAGGAGCTCGGGCGTCGGCTCCCCGACCTGCAGTCTGCGACGCTGTCCTGGCTGGACCAATACCAGAAGGGCAAGATCGTCGTCGAGGTCAACACGGCCGACCTCTCTCGCGAGATCGGGAAGGTCGGCCGGGTCGGCCAGACGCTGGCGGCGGGCATCATCCTCGCCGGGGCGATCATCGCGACCGGGATCGTCTTCACGGCCACGCTGATCTCCGGCACGAACATCGTGATCTTCCTGCCGCTGCCGGTGATCCTCATGATCATCTTCGTGGCCCTGCTCGTCGTCGGGGTCCGGGTGACGAATCGCATGCTCAACGGTCCCATCGAGGACGACGGGTAGCGGCCGCGCCGTCCGGCCGCACGGGGCCGACCCGCATGCCCTTGGTCCGCACGGTCCTCGGCGACATCGACCCGGCCGACCTCGGGGTGACGTACGCCCACGAGCACCTCGTCATCGACGGGGGGCGGCCCGTCCAGCTCTTCCCGGACTTCCGCCTCGACTCCGTGGAGGACGCCGTGGCGGAGCTTGCCCCGGCGCACGCCCTCGGCCTGCGGGCGGTCGTCGACGCGATGCCGGCCGACTGCGGCCGCAACGCCGCGAAGCTGGCGGCGATCAGCCGGGCCAGCGGGATCCACGTCCTTGCCCCGACCGGGCTCCACCACGAGCGGTACTACCACGACCGCCACTGGAGCGCGATCCTCGGCGTCGACGAGATCGCCGCGCTCTTCGCCGCCGACGTCGACGAGGGGATCGACGCCAACGACTACGGGGGGCCGGTGGTCCACCGGACGCCGTACCGGGCCGGCGTGATCAAGATCGCGGGCGACGCCGACCGGCTGACGCCGATCCAGGAGAAGGTCTTCGCGGCGGCGGCCGCGACCCATGTTCAGACCGGCGTCCCGATCCTCACCCACTGCGAGGGAGGGACGGTCGGGCCTCTCCAGGCGCGCTTCCTGGTCGAGCGGGGCGTCCGCCCGACGAACGTCGTCCTGTCGCACACCGACAAGGTCGTCGACCGGGCCTACCAGCGCGAGATCTTCGCGACCGGCGCGATGGTCGAGTACGACCAGGGCTTCCGCTGGCAGCCGGGCGCAGAGAACGGGACGCTGACGCTTCTCGAATGGGCCTTCGAGGACGGCCTCGGCGAGCGCGTCGTGCTCGGGATGGACGCCGCGCGCCGCGGCTACTGGACGGTCCACGGCGGGACGCCGGGGATGGCCTGGCTGCTTGGCGCGTTCGCCGCGGCGATGGCCGGGCGCGGGATCGGCCCGGCCGAGCAGGCGCTCCTCTTCGTGGCGAATCCGGCCCGGGCCTTCGCCTTCGCCCCGCCCGACGCCTGACGGCGGCGCATCATGGCCTCACCGCAGACCGGAGCCCAGCGCATGACGGAGCCCGCCATCCTCACCAGCGTCGTGGGCTCGCACGCCCACCCCTCGTGGCTCGTCGCGGCCATGGAGGCCGCGGCCCGCGGCGAGATGGGGCCGGACGACGTCCGGGAGGCGCTCGACGACGCCGTGGACACGGCGATCCGCGACCAGGAAACGGCCGGGATCGACGTCGTCTCCGACGGGGAGATGCGCCGAGCCGGCTTCTTCACCGCCGAGTTCTACCGGCACCTGACCGGGCTGCGGGTGCTCGAGCGGGCCCGGCGCCTGGGGGCCGGCGCCCACGACCAGCAGCACCGCTTCGCGGTCCTCGAGCCGATCGCGGCACCCGCGGGCCTCGGCGTCGTGGAGGAGTACCGCTTCGCCCGGACGCGCACGGCTCGGCCGCTGCGGGTCACCCTGCCGGGGCCGTTCACGCTCTCCGGCCGCCTCGCCAGCGGGCCCGGCGAGGTCTACCAGACACGGGTCGCGGCGGCGGAGGCGTTCGTCCCGATCCTCGCCGCCGAGATCGCGGCCCTCGTGGCCGCCGGTGCCACCCTCATCCAGGTGGACGAGCCGTCGCCCGCGATCCACCCGGGCGCCCCGGCCGACTTCGCCGGGCTCCTCAATGCCGCGGTCGCGCCGGCGCTCGGGGCGCCCGGCGTCCGGCTCGCCGCCCACCTCTGCTTCGGGAACTACCTGGGCCGCCCGCTGGCGAAGCGGACCTACCGCCCGGTCATGGCCCAGCTGAAGCAGTTCCGGGTCGCAGAGCTGGTGCTCGAGTTCGCCAATCGCGAGATGACCGAGCTCGACGTCCTGCCGGAGCTCGCGGACGCCGGCTTCGATCTCGCGATCGGCGTCGTCGACGTGAAGAGCTCGTACCTCGAAAGCGCCGCCGATGTCGCCGAGCGGGCCGAGATGGTCCTGCGCGCCGGCGTCCCCGCCGAGCGGCTGGCACTCGTCCCGGACTGCGGCTTCAGCCAGACCGCGCGCTGGGCCGCCGTCGCCAAGCTGCACGCGCTCGTCGCCGGGCGCGACCTCCTGCTCGGCCGTAACCCGGGCTGACGCCCGCCGCAATCGCCCACCGCGGGCCCGGCGGCTCCCCGCCCGCTCCCCTGCCCCGCGGCTACCCGCCCCGCGGTTCTCCGGGGGCGCGGACCCGGAGCGTGGCCGACCACGCGACGCGCTCGGCGGGCGCCAGCACGAGGGCCCGGTCGGCCGCGATCGCGGAAGCGAGGTCTTCGTCGGGCGAGGTCGTCGGCTCCAGGGCGTGCTGGACGCGCGACGCCTCCGGGAGCGGCGGCCAGCCGCCGTCGTCGAGCCAGATGCCGAGATTGGGGGCGATCGGCGCGTACCAGGTCAGCTCGAGGCGCGAGCCGTCGGGCTGGGCGACGGCGGCCACGCCGGGAAGGCCCTCCCCCCCGGCCGCGTCCCAGCTGCCGTAGAGCTCCCAGCCCCCGAACGCCTTGAGCGCCGTCCCCGCCGTGGGATCCCCGACGACGTCGAGCTGCAGCGGGCGGCCGTCCGTGCCTGGCGTCTCGGGCCAGTCCGCGTGACCCGGGACGGGCGCGAGCGGCAGCCCGGCCGCGTACGCCACGCGCACCGAGACGAGCCCCTCGACCTCGATCCGGGCGCCCGGCTCCAGGGCGAGGAGCGGGTGCATCGACCAGAGGACGGGGAGGGCGGCCGTGCCGCGGTTCTCCAGCTCGTACTCCGCCACGAGCCGCGGCCCGTCGAGCCTCAGGCGCCGGATGAAGACGAACGGGCGATCGGGACCGGCCCACGTCGCCTCCAGCAAGGATCCCTCGCCCGTCACGGTCGCCATCCGGCCCCACAGGTCGCCGTGGTCGCGGAGCGGGGGGCCGGCCGGGTCGGCCGGATCCGGGCAGGGCGCGACCGTCGGCAGGCACTCGTCCCAGCCGAACGCGACCGCCCCCGTGAAGCGCGCGTCCCGCCCGGTGCAGCCCGCCGCCGACCCGTCGGGGCCCGCCTCCGGAGGCACGCCCGGAACCAGCCACTCGCGCCCGGTCCAGCGGTCGACGAGGGAGAGGACGCGGGCGCCAAGGGCCGGGCAGACGACGAGCCCGACGCGGTCGTTCCCGAGCTGCAGGGTGGCAAAGTCACCGAATGGATCGCCGGCCCGAATCATCGCCGACCACACTAGGGGTCGGGGCACGGAACCGGCAGGGTTGAACGGCCCCTGTCGAGCGGGCGTTCCGGGCCGCATTCGGCCGAACTCGCGGGGGCGAGCCGGCACCCCACTTGCGGGTGCCCTACCCTTCCCGCGCGACCCGGAGCGGGCCCGCCGCACCCATGACACGAGGTGACCCGATGGTCGACGAGCGGAACGCGGCGGAGCGACCCGCAATCCCGCCCGTCATTCGGGCAGGACGCCTCATCGCCATCGCGCGGGGGCTTCGGGCGGCGCTGCTCGCCCACGTCGCCGCGGCCCTGCGCGCCGTCGGCGTGCACGCCTTCGAGGCCACGCTCGACTCGCCGGATGGCCTCGACGGGATCGCGGCAGCGGCCGTCCTCGCATCCACCCGGAACGGGATCCCGGGGCCGGCCTTCCTGCGCGGGGTGCAGGGGCCCCTTGCGCTGGTCCCGTTGGTCCCGGCCCGCGGGATCAGCGCGGAGAACGCCGGCGCATTCATCCCGGCAAGCTCCGCCGCGGTCGGCGTCGGCGAGTGGCTGATGGGCTCGCGCACTCCCGCGACGATCCGCGAGCCAGCCGCCACCCTCGTGCGCGCCGTCGCCGCCGCGGTCGCCTAGGCGCTCGCGGGCAGGACGCAGCCATGGGCGGCCCGTCGAAGCGCAGCGCCGGCAGCGCGACCGCGCGCGCGTGGATCCCGGTGGCCCTGGTGGCCGCGGCCGCGGTCGTGCCGATCCTCCGCCTGCCCGTCCTCGTGGCCGTCGCCGCGGTCGCCGGCGCCGCCCTGCTGCGACGACCCGCGACCCCGCCGGCGGGCGCCTGGGTCGCCTGGATCTCCGTCCTTCCCGTCGCCGTTGCGCTGGCGGTTGGGCTCGTCCCGGACCCCGCGGTGGCCAACCCCGGAGGCTGCGACGACCTCCTCGCCGCCCCGGTGGTGCGGCGGGTGGTCCAGGCCGCCCTCGTCCTGGGCTCGATCGCCCTCCTCGCCCCCCGCATGGGCGGCCGGCGCTCGCTCGGGATCGTGCTCCCGCCCGACCGTCGCGTCACCGTCCTCGCGGCGGCAAGCCCGGTGCTGGTGCCGATCTCCTTCGTCGCGGGCCCGCTCCTCGCGGGACCGTTCTTCGGCGAGGTGCAGCTGGGGCTTCCGTCGCCGGCGGCTCTCCTCCCGGCGGCCATCCTCGCCCTGGCGAACGCGGCGCTGGAGGAGACTGCCTATCGCGGGGCAGTCCAGCGCTGGGGAGCGGGCGCACTCGGCCGCGGCGGGGCGATCGTCGCGCAGGCGCTGCTGTTCGGTTTCGCCCACCAGGGGGTCGACGTCCTCGCCGGCGGACCGCTCCTGTGGGTCGGGATCGTGGCAGGCGGCCTCGTCGCCGGCGTCGTCGCCGACCGGACGCGGTCGCTCCTCCTCCCGTTCGCGGTCCACGCGGCGGTCGACGTCCCCCTCGCGTTGGCGCTCACCTGTCGGCTGGCCTGAGCGCCCGGCCGGGCCGGACGTCCCGTCAGCGCGGGCCTGTTCTCCCCTACCGGGGCGCGGTCGCATCTGCCACGATCCGCCCGAGGTGGACCCGCCGCAGGTCCCGGGGCGCCCGGCGCCGCATCAGCTCGCCCGAGGGAGAACGTCGTGAAAGTCGGGGACGTGATGACCCGTGGCGTCGCCACGGTGCGGCCGGAGACGCCGCTCAAGGTCGTCGCCGCGCTGATGGTCGACCGGGGGATCAGCGGGGTCCCCGTCGTCGACGCCGACAAGGCGGTCATCGGTGTCGTCTCCGAGGCTGATTTCGTCATCAAGGAACGCGGCGTCGTGGGCGGCCGCAAGCGGCTGCTGGCCCGGCTCTTCGGCGGGTCGCGCCAGGCCCGGGCGGAGCTCGCGAAGATCGAGGCGACGACGGCCGGGGAGGCGATGACGAGCCCGGCGCTCACCGTCGAATCGACCGACACGCTGCAGTCGGCCGCCGAGCAGATGGCGAGCCGCCGGGTCAACCGGCTCCCCGTCGTGGAGGGCGGCAGGCTGGTCGGGATCGTGACGCGGGCCGACGTCGTCCGGGCGTACGTCCGGCCGGACGCCGAGCTGGAGCGCCTCGTCCGCGACGAGGTCTTCGCCAGGACCGCCGTGTCGCTGGAGCCCGACGTGCTCGAGGTCTTCGTAAAGGGCGGGGTCGTCCGGCTCGAGGGACGGGTCGATCGGCGCTCGCTGGCCGAGACGATCGTGGAGGTGACCCATGGGCTCGGGGGCATCGTCGGCGTCGAATCCAACCTCACGTGGGAGATGGACGATGTCGACCAGCCGGCCGGCCCCGGCGGGCCCAATATCCTGATGACCCTGCGCCCGCACTGACGCCCGGGGCCGTTGGCGCGGCCGGGCGGACGCCTACGGGGCGGAGCTCGCCTCCGCTGGCGGCGTCGAATCCGGCGGCGTCGGCCCCGGCGTCGGCTCGGCGCCGGGGGTCGGCTCGCTGCCGGGGGTCGGCTCGGGCGTCGCGGACGGCACCTGCGCCGGCCCCGGTGTCGGTGTCGGTTTCGGCCTGGCGGAGGGCTTCGGCGTCGGCTTCGGGGTCGCCGCGGGCAGGCAGCCCGAGACGCCGCTCCCCGTGGAGCGACTCGCGGCGGGCTTGGGGACCAGGAACTCGTCCGGCGGAAGCGTCCCGGGCGGCGGGAAGAGACGGTCGGCCCGGGCCCGGATTGCTGCGAAGTCGCCGTTCAGGATGTAGCCGCGGGCGTCGAAGCCCGCCCAGATCACCCCGCGGCCGACGACGATCGCGCGGTATGTCTTCGACCGGTCAACCTTCCGGGCGTGCTCCACGAGCGTCGCGACCAGGCTCCGGGGGATGTTCGTCTCCACGGTCCGGCTCATCGCCCGCAGGAAGCCCACCGGATCGCCGAGGACGCCGCCCCCGACAACGCGATCGCGGATCCCCGAGAGGACCTCCTGCTGGCGCGCCTGGCGGGTGAGGTCGGATTCGCCGGCCGCCTTGCGGACGCGGGCGTACGCGAGCGCCTGGTTGCCGGTGAGCCTGTGGCGGCCGGCCGTGATGGCGAAGCCTCGGGTGAAGCCGTACTCGTCGTAGCTCGGGTCGCAGAACGCGCGGGCGACGTTGACGTCGATGCCGCCCAGCGTGTCGACGACCGCCACGAAGCCGCCGAGGTTCACCTGGGCGTAGTAGTCGATCTGAAGGCCGGTTGCCTGCCCGAATGCGGCGAGGAGCACGTCGTGGCCGTCGCCGGTCGAGCCCGGGAACGCGGCCGGGTTGCGGCGCGCGAAGGCCAGGAGCGAGTTGAGCTTGCCCGAGAAGACGCCACCCGCGGGGAGCGGCACGTCCACGAGATCGCGGGGGAACGAGAGGAGCGACACGGTCTCGGCGACCGGGTCCAGCGAGGCCACGATCATCGTGTCGGTCAGGAAGGTGCGCCGGCCAACGCCGGCGTCGACCCCGACGAGCAGGACGTTGATCCGGGGGGTCGCGGGTGTCGGCGAGGGGGTGGCGGCGGCCGGGGTCGGCGATGCCACGGCGCCCGGCGCGACTCCGGGGGGCGCGGACGAGCTCGGCCCGGTCGCCGGCCGCCAGGCGCCCGAGGTGGCGGCCCCATCGACGAACACGACGTCCGCGCTGTCTCGGGCGGCCTGGGTCACGTAGCCGGCGTAGGCCTGCGGCGCAGCCACGAGGACGACGAGGGCGACCACCGGAAGGGAGTCCCGGACCCGCAGCCGGGGCAGCCGCGGGTCGGCCAGGGACGAGCCGAGCGCGAGAAGCCGCCAGCCAAGGAGCGCCACCTGGAGGGCGAGCAGGAGGGCGAGGATGCGATCGTCGAGGAGGAGCCCGAGGAGCTCGTCGGCGGTCGTGGCGACGGCGAGGCCTGCTCCCATTCCGACGAGGAGGACGAGCGGGAGGCCGAAGGCCGCAGCGAGCCGCGTGCGACCCGCGGCGAGGTGTCCGAGGCCCGGCATGAGGGTGGTCAGCAACGCCGGGACGTACCGGCCACGGGCGACGCCCGGGCGGTCCCCCGAACGTGGCATGAACGAAGGAGCGTCAGTCACGGAGTCGAAGCCTACCAGATGCCCTCCGGGCGGCCCAGGCGAGCCCGCCGTCCTCGAGACCAGCGCCCGCGCGGACCCAACCGGGGCGGGGCGGGGGCGGCCGGGGCGCTCCGGCGAGGCGCGCTCGGGGGCCGCGCGCCGGCTGTCGTTGGAAGCGTTTGACAGTTTCGGGCGGCGCCCCCATCCTTGCAGGTGTTCAGGCGGTGCCTGCGCAGGGTACGAGCATCAATCGCCACGCTCCCCGCGCCGCGCCGCCACCCGGTCACCCAGGCCTCAGCATTCGCCGGGCGACCACTCATCGCAGGGACCGAGCCCGCATGTACCCGCGGGCCGGCCAGGAAAGGTACTCACCGGACATGACGTCCAGACACTCCCCCGCGCGGCGACCCGCCGCGCCCCTCTCTCTCGCCGGGCGAGCCGCGGATGCGCGGCGCCGGCGGCGCCGACACGTCGGCGATCCGCGCCTCTATTGCGGCACGAACGGCTGCCCGACGATTCTCGACCTCGACCCCCGCACGGGCACCGCGGTCTGTCCGATCTGCGGCTTCGCGCGCCAGGTCGCCTGACCCCGGGGCTACCCGCACGACGCCAGGACACCACGACGTGTCGACGTCACTGCGGCCCCCCGGGGGCCGTGGGACTGGCCGCCTTCCGGGCACGGGCCGTGGATGGCATCCGTGGACGGACCGTGGATAACCCGGCCGAGGACTCCGAATCTCGTGGATAGACCCCCTTGCGGGTCTCGACCTCGGCGGGCGATCATCTGGTCAGCCCGAAGGGGCCGTGATGAACGGACCGCGGTGCCGCCGCAAGGCGGCCGGGCTCCTCGCAAGGGGAGCCGGATCCTCCGCAAGGAGGGTCGGCCCTTCCGCAAGGGAGGCAGCGCGGTTCGACGGTCGCACCGGTGCCGCAAGGCGCCGGGCTCGCTCGCAAGAGCGGGAGGAGCTCCGCAAGGAGCGCCACAGCTGCCCGCAAGGGTGGCGAGTCCCCTGCAAGGGGGGCGAGGTGACCGAGTCGGCGGTCCTTTCGGGCGCTTTCCTGCCCGCCACGTCCCGGTGGCCGTATGCGGCACCCCTCCCACGTGGATGTAGACTCGACCGCGACGTGTCCGCGCGCCACCCGGCGCGCCCGTTCCCGACGTCGAGGAGCCCGTGTCCGACGCGCCCCCGCCTGCGCCCGCCTCGCCTGCCACGCCCGCGATCCGCCTGGCCGGCCTGCGCTTCGCCTTCCCGGTCGACGGGCAGACCGTCCCGGTGCTCGGGGGGATCGACCTCGAGGTCAGGCGCCGGTCCGTCATCGCCCTCGTCGGGCCGAACGGCTGCGGCAAGAGCACGCTCCTCCGCGTGATCGCCGGGCTGCTGCCGGCCGCGGGCGGCGTCGTCGAAGTCGAGGGGCGCCCCGTGAGCGGGCCAGACGCCCGCGTCGGCCTCGTCTTCCAGGAGCCACGCCTCCTGCCCTGGCGGTCGGCGCTGGCGAACGTGGCGTTTCCCCTCGAGGTTGCCGGCCACGAGCGCACGGCACGGGAGGCCCGCGCCCGCGACCTCCTCGGCCTCGTGGGCCTCCGCGACTGGGCCGGGGCGCGGCCGGGCGAGCTGTCCGGCGGCATGCGACAACGCCTCGCGATCGCCCGGGCACTCGCGCTCGAACCGTCCGTCCTGCTGCTCGACGAGCCGTTCAGCGCCCTCGACGCCCTCACCCGCGAGCGGTTCAACGTGGAGCTGCTCCACCTCTGGGAGCGGATCGGCAGCACGATCGTGCTGGTCACCCACAGCATTCCCGAAGCCGTCTTCCTCGCCGACCGGGTGGTCGTGCTCTCACCGCGGCCCGCCGCGGTCGCCGCGGACGTCCCCGTGGAGCTGCCGCGACCTCGTCGTCTGTCGGACCTGGACGCCGCCCTCCTGTCGCGGACGACGGGGGAGATCCGGGCCCAGCTCGGCGGCACCACCGACGATGCGTTCGCGGTGGCGACGGGCGAGGTCGGGCGCCACGACGAGCCCGACGCGGTGATCGCGTGACCAGCGGCGCCCGCGGGCGAGTCCTGCCCCCGCTCGTCGCGTTCGTCGCGTTCCTGGCGACGTGGCAGGCGATCGTCTGGATCGGCGACTACCCGCCGTTCATCCTGCCCGGCCCGCTCCTCGTCGCGGAGCGCTTCGTTACCGGGTGGGTCGACGGGACGTTCTGGCCGCACCTCGTGACGACGCTCGAGGAGATCGTCGTCGGGTTCACCGCGGGAGCGGCGGCGGCGCTGCCCACCGGGTACATCCTCGCGCGGTCGCGGCTCGCGGACCGGGTGCTCTCACCGTACCTCGTCGCGGCCCAGGCCGTCCCCATCCTGGCCCTGGCCCCCCTCATCGCCCTCTGGTTCGGGACCGGGCTCCTGGCCCGCTGGATCGTCGTGGCGCTCGTCGTCTTCTTCCCGGTGGCGATCAGCGTGATGGTCGCCATCCGGGGCATCGACCGGCGCCTGCTGGAGATGGCCCGGAGCTACCGGGTGACGCGCCGCCAGCGGATCCTCCTCGTCGAGATCCCCGCCGCCCTGCCCGGCATCGTGGGCGGCCTGCGGATCGGGATCACCCTCGCGGTGGTGGGTGCCATCGTCGCCGAGTGGACGGGCGGTGAGCAGGGCCTCGGCGTGCTCATCAACCTTGCCCGGGGCAGCCTCTTCGACATTCCCCTCCTCTTCGCGACGCTCACCGTGATCGCCCTGCTGGGGATCGCGCTCTACGCATCCGTGCTGCTGGTGGAGCGCCACGTCGCCGCCCGGACCTGAGGCCGCCGGGACGCGAGGCCGCCCGGGCCCGCCGTCCGCGCCCGCCGTCCGCGCCCGCCGTCCGCGCCCGCCGTCCGTCCGCTGCCCGTTCCCCCGACTCCGGTGCTACGATCGCGGGGCCTTCGGGGCAGGGTGCAATCCCCGACCGGTGGTAGCGCCCCGGCATGGGGCGAGCCCACGAGCGAGGTCGCCGATCGGCGACCTCGCAGACCCGACCGCGACCATACCCGGTCGCGCCAGCGGGGCCGACGGTCAGAGTCCGGATGAAAGAAGGCGACGGGTGCGCGCCCGAGCGGGGCGCGTCCACGTGTCGTGTCACCCCGGGGCCGCACCGCGAGCACGGGAGACACGCGTGACCACCTCCACCACCTTTCCCGCCACCGCCCGGCGCAGCCCCGGCCGTGCGGGCGTCCTTCTCGGTGTCCTGGCCGTGATCATCGCCGCCTGCAGCGGCGGGGCGACCGCCACGCCGGGTGGCGTGGCGTCCACCGCGCCCGCCACGCCGGGCGCGCCCGCGACGCCCTCCCCCACCCTGGCCGCACCCGTCGAGCTGACGGTTGGCCTCGGCTACATCCCCAGCGTCCAGTTCGCCCCGTTCTACCTCGCCGACCAGGCCGGCTACTACCGCGACGCCGGCCTCGAGGTCACGTTCGAGAACAAGCTCGACCCCGACCTGATCACGCTCGTCGGCCAGGGCGCCATCGACGTCGGGATCGCCGACGGGACGAGCGTCATCCCGGCCGTGAGCCAGGGGATCCCCGTCCGCTACGTCTTCACGGTCTATGCCGACTTCCCCAGCATCGTCTTCGCCAAGGCCTCGTCCGGGATCCGGACGGCGGCCGACCTGAAGGGAAGAAAGGTCGGGATCCCCGGCATGTTCGGCTCGTCGTGGATCCAGCTGCAGGCGCTCCTGGCCGGCGCCGGGCTCACCACGGACGACGTCGACATCGTGCCCTTCCCGAAGTACGGCCAGCTGGCCGCCCTCGAGCAGGGCGTCGTCGACGCGGCGACGGGCTTCGTGAACAACGAGCCGGTCACCATGGAGCTTGCGGGGACGCCGGCCGTCGTGCTGGCACTGCCCGCCGACGCTCAGCTCCCCGGCAACGGTCTCATCGTCGGCCGGGCGGCGCTCGACGGTCCCAAGGCCGACGCGATCCGCGGCTTCGTCGCGGCCACCCGGAAGGCGATGGAGGAGATCGCCGCCGACCCGGAGAAGGGGCTTGATGCGGCGATCGCACGCGTGCCCGAGCTGGGCACCGACCGGGCGGCGCAGCTCGCGGTGCTGCAGGCCACGATCGACACGTGGCAGAACGACTACACCGCGGTCAACGGGATCGGGGCCGTCGATGCGGCCGCCTGGGAGCGCTCCATCGCGTTCATGAGCGGCCTGCCGGATTCGCCGGTGGCGAAGCCGGTCACCGTAGCCGAGTGCATCGACGCGACGTTCGGCGCGCCGTAACGCAGGTCATCGTGGGGTCGCCGGAGTCGACGGCGCCGCCAGGGCGAATGCCGTCACGGTCTCGCCCGTCGGCCCGGCCGACTGCCGCGCCCGGACGGCGGCCGCGAGCGACGCGACCCGCTGGCGCAACCGTGAGCGCAGGGCCTCGTCGACGACCCGGCCGTCGTCGTCGAAGCCGCGCCCCATCATCACGTAGACCTCCGGCTGCGGCACGGACGCCAGGCCCATCTCCGCGAAGACCGGCAGCCAGGCAAGCTGCGCGCGAGCGGTCCCCATCCTCCCGCCGGCGCCCACCAGGCCGACGGGCTTGTCGAGGACCAGCGGGCCGCGGCGGGGCCGCGACACCCAGTCGAGCGCGTTCTTCAGGCCGCCCGGGATCGAGTAGTTGTACTCGGGGGTCGCGAGCAGGAGGGCGTCGGCCGCTCCGACCGCCGCACGAAAGCGCCGGACGGCCTCCGGTGGGTCGGCCTCGAGATCGGCGTTGTAGAGGGGCAGGTCGGCGATGGAGCCGATGTCCAGGTCGACGCCGGGTGGCGCCACTTCCGCGGCGGCGCGGAGGAGAGCGGAGTTGAGCGAACTCCGGCGGAGGCTTCCGGAAAGCCCGAGGATACGGACGGACCGTTCCGTGGACGAACCGGGGGAGAGGTTGGCAGTCATCGTGGCATCCTTGCCGAGGGTCCCGGCGGCCCGGGAAAACGAGAGGGCCGGAGCGCACGCCGCGAGGGCGGGCACGCCGGCCGTAATTGCCCAACCATACTCCGTAATCGTTGCGTGTGCAACTACCCGTTCGCCGAGGCGTTATGATGCGGATTGCAGGAGCCAGCAGCGGACCAGGAGACCGATGACGCAGACCACCGCGCATCCCGGCGGCGACACCACGCCGGCCGGGGCGCCCGGCCCCGACGACGCGCGCCTGCGCGCGTGGATCGCCTTCCTGCAGGCGCACGCGCTGGTGACGCGGCGCCTCGAGGCGGAGCTGCACGCCGAGCGCGGCCTCTCGCTGGCCGACTACGACGCCCTCGTGCAGCTTGCCATCGCCGACGACCGGCGGCTGCGGATGAGCGAGCTTGCCGAGCGGGTCGTCCTGTCGCGCAGCGGCGTCTCGCGCCTCGTCGACCGCCTCGCCGCGGAGGGGCTCGTGGCCCGGCGCGCCTGCCCGACGGACGCCCGCGGGTCGTGGGCGGAGCTGACGCCGGCCGGCCGCGACCGGCTGCGGGACGCCGCGCCGGTGCACCTCCGCGGCGTGGACGCCCATTTCCTCTCCCCGATCGCGCAGGAGGACCGGGAGGGGCTCGTGCGCGCCCTCGAGGCCGTGGTGCGCGGCCTGCAGGCCCCCGACGGGGCCATTCCCCCCGCCTGCGTCACGATCGCCGAGGCGCTCGAACCCTGACCGGCGTGGCCGGCGTCCTGCGGACAGGGACGAGCGGGTTCGCCTACTCGGGCTGGGCTCCCGCCTTCTATCCCGCCGGCACCCGCGGCGACGGGCTCCTGCCCGCCTACGCCGCCCGCCTGGCCGCGGTCGAGCTGAGCGGCACCTACTATCGCCACGTCAGGGCCGCCCAGGCCGCGGCCTGGGCGGCCCGCGTGCCGCCCTCGTTCCGCTTCGCCGTGAAGCTCCTGCGCACGGGCTCGCTGCGGGCGTACGCGAGCGATCCCGCGGGCACGCTGCCCTGGCTCGCGGCGCCCCTCGCCGCCTTCGGCGTCCGCCTGGGGACGGCCCTCTTCAGGATCCAGGCCGGCCAGGCCCGCGACGACGGGCGCCTCGACCGGCTGCTGGCGGCCTGGCCCGCGGGTGTCCCTCTTGCGCTGGAGGCCCAGGATCCGTCCTGGCAGGTCGACGAGACGCACGAGCGGCTACGGGCCGCCGCGGCCGTACTCGTCGTGACCGAAACGGACGAGGCGCCCGATCCTCCCCTGACGGTCACGGGCCCCTTCCTCTACCTGCGCCTCCGCCGGACGCTCTACGGAACCGCCGACCTCGACGCCTGGGCGGCCCGCCTGGAGCCCTTCCTGGCCGACGGCCGGGACGCGTTCGTCTTCTTCCGGCACGATGAGCGGGGCGCGACGCCGGGGTACGCCGGCGCGCTCGCGGCGCGGCTGCCGCAGCACGCGCCGGCGGGCGCCACCGGCGGTGGAGACGGAGGCGAGGGATGACCGAGCGGATCGCGATCGGGCTGGTCGGAGCCGGCGGGATTGCCCGCGCCCGGCACGTCCCCGGGTTCCGGGCGCTGCCCGGCGTGGAGATCGTCGGCGTGGTCAACCGCACGCCCGACTCCACGGCGCGGGCGGCTGCGGAGCTCGGGATCGGCCGCACCTACCGCGGTTGGGAGGCGCTCGTCGCCGATCCCGACGTCGACGCGGTCGTCGTCGCCACCTGGCCGTACCTCCACGCCCCCATCGCGATCGGGGCCCTGGGCGCCGGCAAGCACGTGCTGGTCGAGGGCCGGATGGCGATGGACGCGGCCGAGGCCGGGGCGATGCTCGCTGCGGCCGAGGCGCGTCCGAATCGGGTCGCGATGGTGGTCCCGGCCCCGTTCGGCTTCGCGGACGCGACGATCAAGCGACTCCTCGCCGGGGGCGCCATCGGCGACCTGCGCACCGTGCGCATCTCCTGGTCCGGGGGGATCGCCCCGACCGGGCGCGACCAGTGGCGCCGGGAGCGCCGCCACTCCGGCAACAACGTGATGACGCTCGGCATCCTCTACGAGAGCGTTGCCCGCTGGCTCGGCCACGCGACGGGAGTGTCGGCGACCCTCCGCAATTTCGGGCCCACGCAGGCCGGGCCGGACGGGGCGGCGATCGCGGCCGACGTGCCCGACGTCGCGGCGGTGATCGCCGACTTCCCCGGCGGCGTCGTGGCCACTTTCGGCATCGCCGGCCACGGCCGCCCGGACCCAGTCAACGGGGCAACGCTCGTGGGGACCGCTGGCGTCCTGCGCGTCGACCTCGCGGGCTCCCGCCTGGAGCTGGCGCCCGCGGGGACGGCGGCGTTCGAGGAGCTTGCCATCCCCGACCACGAGCGCTGGACCTGGCGCGTCGAGGCGGACTTCATCGGGGCCATCCGGGACGGCGAGCCGGTCCGGCTCACCGACTTCTCGACCGGCGTGCGCTACATGGAGTTCACCGACGCCGTCCACGAGGCCGACCGGACCGGCCGGCGCGTCGCCCCGTGAGGTCCCGTCCGGCGGCGCTCGGGCTCGGCGGCGCCATGGTCGCCTTCCTGCTCGCCGCGTGCGGGGCGGGGCCGTCGCCGGCGGGGCCGACCCCGCCCATCGTGACCCCGTCGGCCGCCGCGGCCACGCCGGCCACGCCCCCAGCGCCGGCCCCGCCCCCAGCGCCGGCCACGCCCCCGGCGCCGGGGGCGGCCGTCGCGCTGGAGCTCATGGCCGAGGGCCTCGCGAGCCCGCTCTTCGCCGCCCACGCCGGCGACGGCAGCGGACGGCTCTTCGTCCTGGAGCAGGCGGGCCGGGTCCGCGTGGTCCGCGACGGACGGCTCCTGCCCGTGCCGTTCCTCGACATCGCGGGCCGCGTCTCCTCCGGGGGCGAGCGGGGGCTCCTGGGGCTGGCCTTCGCCCCGACCTTCGCCGTCGACGGCCGGTTCTTCGTCGACTACACCGACCCCGACGGCGACACGGTGGTCAGCGAGTTCCGGGCCGCCGATCCGGCGGCGGACCGGGCGGACGCGACGTCCGAGCGCGTCCTGCTGCGGATCGACCAGCCGTTCCCGAACCACAACGGCGGCGCCCTGGCGACCGGCCCCGACGCGCTGCTCTGGATCGCGACGGGCGACGGCGGCTCCGGGGGCGATCCCCTGGGCAACGGCCAGCGCCTCGACACGCTGCTCGGGAAGCTCCTGCGGATCGATCCGCGCCCGGTGGCGGGCGCGGCCTATGGGATCCCGGCCGGCAATCCCTTCGTCGGGCGGGCCGGCGCCCTGGGCGAGATCTGGGCATCCGGGCTGCGCAACCCGTGGCGCTTCTCGTTCGACCGGGCGAGCGGCGACCTCTGGATCGGGGACGTCGGCCAGAACACGATCGAAGAGGTGGACCGCTGGCCGGCCGGCGCGCCGGCCGGGCCCAACTTCGGCTGGAACACGATGGAGGCGAACGCCTGCTTCAAGCCGGGGGAAGGGTGCGATCCGGCCGGGCTCGTGCTGCCCGTCGCCGAATACGGCCACGACCTCGGATGCTCGATCACGGGCGGGTACGTCTACCGCGGGTCGGCCCTGCCGTCCCTCGCCGGCACCTACCTCTACGCCGACTACTGCAGCGGCACGATCTGGGGTCTCGACGCGGCGGCCACGCGGCCCGCCCCACGCATCCTGCTCGAGGCGGGGCTGGCGATCGCCTCCTTCGGCGAAGACGAGGCCGGCGAGCTCTACGTCGTGGACCTCGCCGGCGGCCGCGTCTTCCGGGTGACCGCGTCGGCCGGGTGATCGCGGGCCCGACGGCCGGTGGCTACCCGATCAGGTAGACGACGCTGACGGAGACCGAGATCTCCGAGGTGCCGGGCAGGATCGGCGTGGCCGCCTCGTCGGCGGCGCGTGCGCCCGCGTAGGGCACCGGCCACGGCGTCGGCGACGACTGCTCGCTGATCGAGGCCACGCCGACGATCGAGACGCCCGCGGCGCCGGCGAGGGCGTCCGCCTTCGCGCGGGCTGCCTTCATGGCCTGCGTCCGCGCCTGCGCCTCGGCGCCGCTCGGATCGTCGACCCGGAAGCTGATCCCGTCGAGCGTGGTCCCGCCCCCGGCGAGCGCGCCGTCGACGGCGTCGGCGAGCTTCTCGAGGTCGCGGACCGTGGCGACGACCCCGTTGCGCAGCTCGTACCCGGTGATCTTCGGCGGGGCCCCGGTGGTCCGGTAGTCGTAGATGGGTTGCAGCGACAGGGTCGTCGTCTGGATGTCGCGCTCGGCGACGCCGGCGGCCCGGAGCGCCTTGACCACGCCCTGCATCGCGATCGCGGCCGCCGCCCGCGCGTCCCTGACCTTGGTCCGCTGCACGACGACGCCGACGTGGAGGTCGGCTACGTCGGGGACGAGCGTCACGGTCCCGGTGCCGGCCACGCTGATGGTGCGGTCGGGCTCCGTGCCGTCGACGGCGCGGGCGGCCCGCGGCGCAAGGGCGGGGCCCAGGAGAACCGCCAGGGCCAGGCCGGCGACCAGGCCGAGCGCGATCCAGCCGGGTCGCGAGCCGGCGGAGGCGAGGGTGCGAGGAGTGGACATGGCTGCGGCTCCCTGGCGGTCGTCCGGTGCGTGCGACCCGGGAGGAGGTGGCCCGGCGTCGCTGGTTCGGTCGGCGACCGTTCTGGCCCCGTGACGCGGGCAGCCCGGCGCCGGTTCCCCGCCGGCGCAGCTACAGTGCCAGGGGGTCCAGCTTGTCGGGGTCGATCCCCAGCGCTTCGATCGCGTCGCCGACCAGGCGTGCCGGGATCGCGCCCGCGCGCTGCAGGGCCGCGAGAGCGGCCACCGCCACGTTCGACGCATCGATCTCGAAGAGCCCCCGGAGCGCCTCGCGGGTATCGCTGCGCCCGAATCCCTCGGTCCCCAGGGAGACGTACCCGGCCGGGAGCCAGCGCCCCAGGAGGTCGGGCAGCGCCTTCACCCAGTCGGAGACGACGACGACGGGACCGCCGTCGAGCCCGAGCACCTGCGTGACGTAGGGGACGCGCGGCGCCTCGGCCGGGTGGAGCCGGTTCCAGCGCTCCGCCTCGAGGGCGTCGCGCCGGAGCAGCTGCCAGGAGGTCGCGCTGTAGACCTCCGCGGCCACTCCGAAGCGCTGGGCGAGGATCTCGCGCGCCGCGAGCGCCTGCGGGAGGATCGCGCCGGACCCCACCAGCCGGACCCGCCCCTTCGCCTCGCCCTCGATCTCGGGAGCGGCCAGGAACCGGTAGAGGCCCCGGATGATCCCTTCGTCGGCGCCGTCGGGCTTCGGCGGCATGGGGTAGTTCTCGTTGTACAGCGTGACGTAGTAAAGGTGGTCCTCGCCGCGGCCGTACATCCGCTCGATCCCGTCGCGGACGATCGTGGCCAGCTCGTAGGCGAAGGCCGGGTCGTAGGCCCGGATCGCCGGCACGATCGAGGCGAGGAGGTGGCTGTGGCCGTCCTCGTGCTGGAGCCCCTCGCCGTTGAGCGTGGTCCGGCCCGCGGTCGCGCCCATCATGAACCCCCGGCCGCGGGCGTCGGCGAAGGCCCACGCCTGGTCGCCCGTCCGCTGGAAGCCGAACATCGAGTAGAAGATGTAGAAGGGGATCATCGGCTCGCCGTGCGTCGCGTAGGACGTGCCGGCCGCCTGGAAGGAGGCCATCGAGCCCGCCTCCGTGATCCCCTCTTCCAGCACCTGGCCGTCCTTCGCCTCGCGGTACGAGAGGAGGAGGTCGGAGTCGACGGGCTCGTAATGCTGGCCCCCGCTGGCGTAGATCCCGACCTCCTTGAAGAGGGGGTCCATGCCGAAGGTGCGGGCTTCGTCGGGGATGATCGGCACGACGCGGCGTCCGAAGCCGGGGTCGCGGATGAGGCTGCGCAGGAGCTTCGCGAAGACCATCGTCGTGCTCACGGGCGCGGTCGATCCCGCCGCGAACTCCGCGTCGTCCTGGGGCGCGGGCGCCGGCAGGGGGCTGGCCCGCACGATCCGCTTGGGCAGCGAGCCGCCGAGCGCGCGCCGCCGCTCCAGGAGGTACTGGACCTCCTCCGAGTCGGGACCCGGATGGAAGTAGGGGGCGTCCTTGATCTTCTCGTCGGGGATCGGCAGCTCCAGGCGGTCGCGGAAGACCAGCATCTCGGCCTCCGAGAGCTTCTTGGCCTGGTGGGTGATGTTGCGGCCCTCGACGCCGGGGCCCAGCGTCCAGCCCTTGATCGTCTTGGCCAGGATGACGGTCGGGGCGCCGCGGAACTCCGTGGCAGCCCGGTAGGCGGCATAGAGCTTGCGATAGTCGTGGCCGCCCCGCCGGAGCCGGGTCAGGTCGTCGTCGGAGAGGTGCTCGACGAGCTGCCCCAGGCGCGGGTCCGGCCCGAAGAAGTGCTCGCGGATATAGGCCCCGCCGGCGACCGAGTACTTCTGGAACTCGCCGTCGACCGTCTCGTTCATCTTGTTGACGAGGACGCCGTCGGTGTCGCGCGCCAGGAGCTCGTCCCACTCGCGGCCCCAGATCACCTTGATCACGTTCCAGCCGGCGCCGCGGAAGATCCCCTCCAGCTCCTGGACGATCTTGCCATTGCCGCGCACCGGGCCGTCCAGGCGCTGGAGGTTGCAGTTGACGACGAAGGTCAGGTTGTCGAGCCGCTCGCGGCCGGCGACCCACAGCGCCCCGAGCGACTCCGGCTCGTCCATCTCGCCGTCGCCGAGGAAGGCCCAGACGCGCGATCCGGACGTGTCCCGGATCCCCCGGTGGGCGAGGTAGCGGTTGAAGCGGGCCTGGTAGATGGCCGAGATGGGCCCGAGCCCCATGCTGACCGTGGGGAACTCCCAGAAGTCGGGCATGAGCCGCGGGTGCGGGTAGGAGCTGAGGCCGAGGCCCGGGACGACCTCGCGCCGGAAATGATCCAGCTGGTCCTCGCTCAGGCGCCCTTCGAGGAACGCCCGGGCGTACATCCCGGGCGCGGCGTGGCCCTGGTAGAAGACCTGGTCCCCGGCGTCCTCGTCCTTGCCCCGGAAGAAGTGGTTGAAGCCCACCTCGTAGAGGCTCGCCGAGCTGGCATACGTCGAGAGGTGGCCGCCGATTCCCGGGTAGGCGTTGTTGGCGCGCAGGACCATCGCCGCGGCGTTCCAGCGGACCAGGCGCCGGATCCGGCGCTCGATCGCCTCGTCGCCAGGGAAGGAGGGCTCCTGCTCCGGGCTGATCGTGTTGATATACCGGGTCTGCGTCAGCGGGGGCAGGCCGACGTGGCGCTGGCGGGCGCGCTTGAGCAGCTTGTAGGCGACGAACCTGGCGCGTTCCGCGCCTTCCTGGTCGAGCAGCTGGTCGAACGACTCGATCCAGTCCTGGGTCTCCGAGGGATCGATGTCGGGGAGCTGCTGCTTGAAGTCGTCGCTGTACATCGCGGAGCTCCTGGGCGGAGGCGGAGGCGGTCGCCACTGCCGGTCGCGACGACGCTCGCGCGTCGTGGACGGCGGCCGCACGGGAGCGTAGCCGATCCGCCCGCCGAACGCGCCCGAGGGCGCTACGGTAGAGTCGCGCCATGCACGATGGGTACGAGACGGAGACCGCGCTCGTGGTCGTGGACGTCCAGAACGACTTTGCCGACCCGGCCGGAGGGCTGGCCGTCGCCGACGGGGCCGCGATCCTCCCGATCCTGAACGCGGAGATCGCGGCCGCCCGCGCCGCGGGCGCCCTCGTCGTCTGGACCCAGGACTGGCATCCCGCGGTCACCCCCCATTTCGCGAAGGACGGCGGCACCTGGCCGGTCCACTGCGTCGGCGGCACCTGGGGCGCGGAGCTCCATCCCGACCTCGCGGCGGGCGCGGGCCCACGCGTGCGCAAGGGCGCCGGCGGCGAGGACGGCTACTCCGGCTTCACGATGCGCGACCCGCGGACGGGCGCGACCGTTCCCACGGAGCTGGACGGCCTCCTGCGCGACCGCGGCGTCCGGCGGGTCGTCGTTGGAGGCCTCGCCACGGACTACTGCGTGAAGGCGACCGCCCTCGACGCGCTCGCCCTCGGCTACGAGACCGGCGTCCTCGTCGACGCCATCCGCCCGGTGGACCTGGCGCCCGGTGACGGGGAGCGGGCGCTGGCCGAGATGGAGCGCGCCGGCGCGCTGCTGGTCCGCCGATCCGGGGAGCCCGTCGTATCCGAAGGGAGGGCATGATGCGCCTGCGAACCATGGCCGCCGCCCTCGTCGCCGGGGTGGGCGGCGCCTTCGTCGTCGATCGCTGGATCGGGGACCTCATCGCCCGCGGCGAGGGTCCCGACCCCGTGATGAAGATGGCGATCACGATCCGCGCCCCGATCGACGACGTCTGGGACATCGTCTCCGACATCGAGCGCCAGCCGCTCTGGATGGAGGAGATGAAGGCCGTCCGGCTCACCACCCCGGGCCCGGTCGGGGTCGGGACCCGGGGCGACGCGGACGTGCGCATCTTCCTCGTGGGGATCGTCGACGCCGTCGAGATCGACGTCTACGACCCGCCCACCCGGTTCGGGATCCGCCACGTGGGGACGTATACCGGCGGGGGCCTGATCACCCTCGAGGCCATCGACCGTGGGCGGACCCTCGTCCGCTGGGACGAGCGGCTGGTGCCACCGCTCTTCCCGCACCTGGGCCAGCTCCTCCAGAAGCCGGTCATGGGCGCCATCTTCCAGGCCGACCTCGAGCGCCTCCGGGAGATCGTGGAGTCGGAGCACGCCGAGGCGATGGGCGGCACCGGCGCGGACGCCGGCTGACCGTCGCTCCCGGCACCCGGTGCGCGTTCACCTCGTCGACGCGACGTACGAGCTCTTTCGGGCCTACCACGCGCCGCGCCCCCCGGTGCGCGGCAGGGACGGGATGCCGCTCAGCGCGGTGGCGGGCCTCGTCGGGACGCTCCTGGCGCTGCTCCGGGACGAGGGCGCCACGCACGTTGCCTGCGCCCACGACCGCGTGATCCGCTCGTTTCGCAATGACCTCTGGCCCGGCTACAAGACCGAGGCGGGGGTTCCCGCCGACCTCCTGGCCCAGTTCCCCGTCGCCGAGGATGCGATCACCGCGCTCGGCATCCCACTGTGGGCCATGGTGGAGCTGGAGGCGGACGACGCCCTCGCGACGGCGGCCTTCCGCTTCGCCGTCGATCCCGCCGTCGACCAGGTCCTCGTCTGCACGCCGGACAAGGACCTGGCGCAGGTCGTGCGCTCCGATCGCATCGTCCTGCGCGACCGCCGGCGCGATCTCACGTACGACGAGCCGGGCGTCCACGCGAAATGGGGCGTCGCGCCAGTCGCCATCCCCGACTGGCTCGCGCTCGTCGGAGATGCCGCCGACGGCTTCCCGGGCATCCCGGGCTTCGGGGCCGTGGCGGCCTCCGCGCTCCTGGCGGCCTTCGGCTCGCTGGAGGGGGTGCGCGACGCGCCGCCGCCAAGCTGGCCGCGCGTGCGCGGCGCCGTGCGGCTTGCCGCCACGCTCCGCGAGCGCTGGCCCGACGCGCTGCTCTTCCGGGACCTTGCGACGCTCCGGCTGGACGTTCCCCTCCCCGAGCGGGCCGCCGAAGACCTGCGATGGCGCGGCGCCGACCGGGCAGCCTGGGAGGCGTTCTGTGAGCGGTGGGGCCTTCCCGGCCTCCGCGGCCGCCCACACCGCTGGCGCGACGAATCCTCGCGTTCATCCGGTCGGTGACAACGGCCGGCGACGGCTTCGTGGCCCCCTCCGAGCGCTCCGCCACCTTCGACGACGGCACCCTCTGGTGCGAGAAGCTTCTCGACGTCCGGGCGGACTTCGACTTCCGGCGCTGGAAGGCGATGGTCGAGGCGAACCCGGCGAGGGCGATGGAGCAGCCGTACAAGGCACTCGTGGAGAACGACCGGGCGTGGCTCGCGAATCTGCTCGACCACGTCCCGGAGCTGATCAGGGGCGTCACCGAGGCCTATGACGGGATCACGACCGGCGCCTTCCAGGAGGCCGTGCGCACATTCTCCGCCGACGCGCGGCACCCCACCCTCGGCGTCCCGTACACGAAGGTCGGCTGCCGGCCGATGCGCGAACTCCTGGACCTGCTGCATGCTCCCGCGGGAAGCCGCCGCTCGCCGGCGGCAACCGGACGGCGACGTGGCCACGCTGGAGACGGCCCGCTGCGGGCTGCTCGTCCATCATGACGACGCGCGGCGCGAGTTCGCCTACGACACCGGCGCCGAGCATGCCGTCGCCGGGGCGAAGGCGCGGGGTTGGACCGTGGTGAGCATGAAGGACGGCCTTGCGACCGCCTTCTGAACCATGCCCTATGGTTCGGCGGACGTGAGCGGACATCCATGAGTCTCGACCTCGGGGCGCCGGGCCCGATCCTGACGATGCCGTCCGCGCCGCGCGCCTTCCACGTGATGGCCAAGCCGTCCGGCGCGACCTGCAATCTCGATTGCGACTACTGCTTCTTCCTGTCCAAGGAGATGCTCTACCCGGGCAGCCGCTTCCGGATGGCGGAGGAGCTCCAGGAGCTCTACCTCCGCCAGCTCCTCGAAGCCCACCGGGGCGCGCCGGAGGTCGTCATCGCCTGGCAGGGCGGCGAGCCGACGCTGATGGGCCTCGACTTCTTCCGCCGTTCGATCGAGCTGATCGGGACGTACGCGAAGCCCGGGCAGCGGATCCTGAACACGATCCAGACGAATGGGACGCTCCTCACCGACGAGTGGGGCGCCTTCCTGGCCGAGCACCACTTCCTGGTCGGCATCTCGATCGACGGCCCGCGGGAGATCCACGACACCTACCGGGTGGACAAGGGCGGCAAGCCGACGTTCGACAGGGTGATGCGCGGCTTGGCCGTGCTGCGCGGGCACAAGGTCGACTACAACGTCCTCACGACCGTCCATGCCGCCAACGAGGCGCGCGGGCGCGAGGTCTACCGCTTCCTGCGCGACCAATGCGGCGCCGAGTTCATCCAGACGATCCCGATCGTGGAGCGGGCGACGCCCGAGACGCTTGCCGCGGCCAACATCGGCTGGGGCGATCGTGGGGCGCTCCGTCCGCTGTACGTCCTCGACGGGAACCTGGTGACGGACCGGACGGTCAGCCCCGAGGGCTACGGCCGGTTCCTCGTCGACATCTTCGAGGACTGGGTCCGGCGCGACATCGGGACGGTCTACGTCCAGATGTTCGACACGGCGCTGGCCAACTGGGTCGGCGAGCCGGGCGGGATGTGCGTCCACGCGAAGACCTGCGGGCTCCAGCTCGCCCTCGAGCACAACGGCGACCTCTACTCCTGCGATCACTTCGTCGAGCCGCGCTTCAAGCTGGGCAACATCCGCGAGCTGCCGATGGTCGACATGGTCGGTTCCCCGCAGCAGCGCACGTTCGGACAGGACAAGTTCGACACGCTGACCCAGTACTGCCTCGATTGCGACGTCCGGTTCGCGTGCAACGGGGGCTGCCCCAAGGATCGGTTTGCGATCTCCCCGTACGGTGAGGAAGGGCAGCACCACCTGTGCCCGAGCTACAAGACGTTCTTCCACCACGTGGAGCGCCCGATGGCGGCGATGCGGGATCTTCTCCGGGCGAACCGGGCGCCGCGGGAGCTCATGGCGGGCTACGTCGCGGAGGACGCCCGGCGCGGCCGGAACGACCCGTGCACCTGCGGGAGCGGCCGCAAGTGGAAGGTCTGCCACGGGCGTGAGGCTGCGATGAGCACGCTGCCGGACGCGGCCGCCGCCGCAGTCGACGAGCCGTAGGCGCCGCCCCGCGGTCGCCGCACCGTCGGTCGCCGCGCAGTCGGTCGTCGGCCCCCGAGGAGCGAGGTCTACGCGGGCTCGCGGAGCAGCTCGAGCAGTCGCGCGTGATGCGCCGGCGGGGCGGCGAGGAGGCCCACCCCCTTCTCCGGCGCCGCCAGGTCGAACCACAGGCCGCCCGCCATGTCCGTCACGGTCGCCCCGGCGCGCTCGGCGATGAGCCCGGCGGCCGCGATGTCCCACGGCGAGAGGCCCACGGTCTGGCAGTAGGCGTCGAAGCGGCCGTTCGCCACGTAGGCGAGGGCGAGGGCCGCCGAGCCCATCTGGCGCGAGATCCGGATCGCCCGCCGAACGCGCCGCGTCCGCACTGCCGGGGAGCGCCCGCCCACGGCCAGGCCCATGACGAGGTCCACGAGGCGCTCCTTGCCCGAGACGGCAACGGCTCGACCGTCGACGGTGGCGGGCCCGTCGGCGGTTGCGGCGAACGTCTCCCGGCGGAGCGGGTCGTGGACGACGCCGACGACCGGCTGGCCGTCGACGACCAGGGCGAGGGAGACGCAGAAGAAGGGAATCCCGTTCGCGTAGTTGACGGTCCCGTCGATCGGGTCGCACACCCACGTCCGGTGCGCGCCCGCCGCGTCCGGCCCCGATTCCTCGCCGTAGAAGCCGTCGTCCGGAAAGCGCCCGGCGAGCGCCGCCCGGATCAGGTCCTCGGACGCGTGATCCACCTCGGTCACGATGTCGCGCACCCCTTTGTACGCGACCGCCCCGGCGTCGTCGAGGCGCCCGACCACGAGAACGCCGGCGCGGGCTGCGATCTCGACCGCCGCCGCCAGCTCCGCCGCCCACGCGCTCCCCATCAGCGGGAACAGTCCACGGCGAGCGAGCGCTCGGCGGCGCCGAGCCCGCTGACGCGCTGCTCGAAGACGAGGCCGTACCCGGCCGGGACCTCGGGCGTCCGGACGTAGGTCTCCACCGGAGGGTTGCCGGGGTAGGTCGGGTCCCAGACGCGACAGCTGGCGCGGCCGGCCCGCGAGCCGAGGTTCTCCACGGCGACGGTGAGCAGCAGCCCGTCCCCATCAGGGACTGCGCTCCGCAGTGTCGCCCGAAAGGGACCCACGCCGCCGACGAAGACGGTCAGCGCGACGGCCATCGCGACGACGGCCAGGCCGATCCCCAAAAAGACGGTCCCATGCGCCTGGGATGCCGCCGGCTGCTTGAGGCCCGCCGGATTGCAGGCGGCACACATCGCGTCGGCGAGCGGGATCTGGGCCCCGCAGCGGACGCAAGCGTGCGTCGGCGCCGGAGTGGCGGAACCGTCGGCGCCGGAGGTCGTCGTCACGTTCGCGATCTTCCCACGGGCGGCGCCTCAGCGCCGGGGGGCAGCCGGCGCCTCAGCGCCGGCCAGCGGCCGCCACCAGGAGGTCCGCGTCCGCCGTCGTGTTCGCGCCGAGCACCACGCCGTCGGCGCCGGCCGCCGCCCACCCGGCGGCCGCTCCGGCCGGATCCTCCACCCAGGGGCTGCCCGCGAGCGAGGCGCTCCTCGGCAGGTCGAAGGCCGCCAGGAGGCGCTGCGTCGACCGCGCCTTCCCTGCCGCCGCCAACGCCTCGAGGTACAACGGCAGGCGCTCCGCCATCGCCTCGGCCGGCGTCGTCCAGCCATCGCCGATCCGGGCAGCGAGCGCCACCCCGGCTCGCGACTCCGCGCCCACGATGATCGGCGGTGGCGGCACCGGGGCCGGGTGGGCAAAGGCGTCCAGCAGTGGGTAGAACGGGCTGGGCCGCGTCACGGGTCCCCCGGTCCAGAGGGCGCGCAGGACGGCGACCGCCTCCTCGAGCCGGGCGACCCGCTCGGGCACGTCGGGAAACGGGATCCCGTAGGCGCGATGCTCGGCCGGGTGGCCGCCGATCCCGATCCCGAGGGTCAGCCGGCCGCCGCTGGCCTCCTGGAGCGTGGCCGCCATCCGGGCAAGCACGGCCGGGTGGCGGTTCATCACGTTGGCGACGAAGGTCACCAGGCCGAGCCGGGTGGTGACACCCCCAACCGCGGCGAGCGTGGTCCAGGCCTCCAGGACCGGGTCGGTCCGGACGCCGCGGCTGACGAAGTGGTCCCAGGCCGCGACGCCCGCGTAGCCCGCTGCCTCGAGGCGCAGCGCCTGCTCGCGCCACCAGGCGAACGGAACCCCGATCGCCCGCAGGTTGACGAAGATCGGGAACGGGGCGGGCGTCCCCGGGACGGCGCTCAGAGCCCGGCCCTGACGGCCGGCGAAGTGGCGGCAGCGAGCGCGACCTGCAGCGTCATCTCCGTCCGGCGCTCCAGCTCGTCGAGGGGAAGGTAGGACTGCTCGGGGGTCACGCCCTCGCCGAGCACGTCGCTGACGGTCAGGATCGAGGCGGCCCGCACGTCGGCGCCGGCCGCGCGGGCGCGGGCGGCGAGGAAGAAGACGGCCGAGCTCTCCATCTCGAAGGCCAGGACGCCCCGCGCCGCCCAGCGGCTGAAGTAGTCGGCATCGGGGTTGTAGAAGACGTCCACGGTGCAGATCGGGCCCACCTGGTAGGCGGCGCCCGCGGCGTCGGCGGCGTCGACAAGAGCCCTCGTGAGCACGAAGTCGGCGGCGGGGGCGTACGGCTCGCCGTGGAGGTAGGTCGCCGTGGTCCCATCGAAGGGCGATGCCGCGGAGGCGATCACGATCTCGCCGGTCCGGATGCCCGTCCCGATTCCACCGCAGGTGCCGACCCGGATCAGCCGCCGCGCGCCCAGGCGGAGGAGCTCCTCGACCACGATGGCCGCCGCCGGCGCGCCGATGCCGGTCGTCTGGACGCTGATCGGGACGCCCCGGCAGGTGCCCGTGTAGCCGTAGAGGAGCCGGTGGTCGTTGACCCGTCGCGTCGCCTCGAGCCCGCCGTCGAAGAGCGACGCGATCGCCGTCGCGCGGTTCGGGTCGCCGGGCAGAAGGACGATCGGCGCGTAGTCTTCGGGCTCGGCGCGGAGGTGGAGCTGGGGCATCGGCGGGATCCTCGTGCGGGTCGGCGAGGCGAGTGTACGGCGGGTCGCCCCGAGCCGGAGGTTGCGGTGCGCGTCGCCGACCCCGGCGCGTGCTCCCCTCACCAGACGCGCGTAGTACGATCGACCGAGGAGCTGGCCGATGGCGTCTCGACGCCGCGATGGATCGGCAGCTGGTGCAGGAGGATGGATCGTGGGCGAAGACTTCTTCGCGGAGGTCGCGGAGCCGATCCGCTTCGGCGGGCTCGGATCGACGGATCCCCTCTCCTTCAAGGTGTACCAGCCGGATCGCCTCGTCCTGGGCAAGCGGATGGAGGACCACCTCCGGATCGGCGTCTGCTTCTGGCACTCGTTCGCCTGGCCCGGAACCGACATGTTCGGTCTCGGGACGTTCGATCGGCCGTGGATCGGCGCGGCGGGCGACGAGATGGACGCCGCCCGCATGAAGATGGCCGCGGCGTTCGAGTTCTTCGAGAAGCTCGGCATCAAGTACTACTGCTTCCACGACCGCGACGTCGCGCCCGACGGCCACAGCTTCGCCGACTTTCGGGCGAACATCGACGCCCTCGCCGACGACGCGGCCGCCTACCAGGAGCGGACCGGCGTCCGGCTCCTGTGGGGCACCGCGAACCTGTTCAGCCAGCCGCGCTATGCCGCCGGCGCCGCCACCAACCCCGACCCCGGGGTCTTCGCCTACGCCGCGGCGCAGGTAAAGAACATGCTCGAGGTGACCAAGCGCCTCGGCGGCACGAACTACGTCCTGTGGGGCGGCCGCGAGGGCTACGACACGCTCCTCAACACCGACCTGCGACGCGAGGGCG